>ENA-UOWO01000067-UOWO01000067.1-activated-sludge-metagenome-genome-assembly--contig:-NODE-67-length-136697-cov-25.036014_pt1 | contig 136697 bp, 106 predicted proteins | sample MGYA00238148_ERZ761564 | MGnify/ENA primary metagenome ERZ761564 (study PRJEB28885, sample SAMN05720194) | activated sludge metagenome | isolation source: Anaerobic digester | place: USA... | reverse complement strand
CATTGAGGGTGTCGGTGTAGCCGGTGGAGTAGATGCCGTATTTGTAGTAATGCGAAGCGGTGGAGCCAGCGGCGAAAAGAACCTGGCAGGTCCAGATGCCGTCGCCGGCGGTGACGTCGCCGTTGGTGCCATCATCGTACATGGAGATCAGGGTGCTGCCTATATCGGCGACACTCCAGCCCGCCCAGCCGCCAGTGCCGATCGGGGCAAAATCGCCATTGATGATGACCTTTTCAACGGTCGGAAAAGCCTTCTTGTTGTAGTAATCCTTGGCGCCGTTGGTGTTCACCGAGAAGGTGACCGTGACATCCTGGGAGAGCTTCTTGCCGGCCGGGGTCACATTCGGCTTGAAGGCATCCAGCACCAGATCCTCACCGGTGAAGGTGAAGGTATGGTTGTCGCCGCCTTCCCAGCCGCCGTCAGCAAAGTTAGCCTCGGGACGGCCGCGGAACTTCCAGCCCATGACCGTACCGGGCACATCCGTGATGGCATGGGTCAGGGTGTAGAGGGTCGGCTGGACAAGGTCGGGCTGGGTGATCCATTCGTCATTGTAGGCCCAGCCGTTGAAGACACCCAGGACCAGCAGCTCATCGGTGCCGGCGGTGAAGCCCTTGGCGATCATGTCGGAGACATCCGCCTGGAAGGTGACGTTGGCGGTCTTGATCTCAGTGTAGGTCTCGACATTGTTGAAGAAAACGATCGGCAGAACCGTCGAGCTGGTGGGGATGGTCAGCTTGCGGTTGTCGACGTTTTCCCAGACATCGCCGGGCTGCTTGACGTACTTGAACTCGATCTCGGTGCCAATCTGATCGGCCGGGAAGGTCTTGGTCAGGGCATAGACACCCGGTTCGGAGGTGGGCAGGAGCTCATCGGCATCGCCGGCCCAGCCATTCAAGCTGCCGCGCAATACGACCTTGTCGGTGGCCGGATTGAAATTACCGTACTGCTCCTGGACGTGCATGTTGATGCGGAAGGTGACGTCGACGGGACCGGCCTCGCCCTTCACCAGCATCTGAATGGCACCGCGATCAAAGGTACCAAGATAACAGGTGTCGCCGGTGACGCTGAAGGCCAGGGCGCGTGGACGCTCATTCGACGAATCCGCGAAAGTCTTGGCCTTGGGGGTGAAGGTCCAGTCGATCTGATCCTTGATCGTCCAGTCGGTCACGTCGACGCCGTACCAGCTGGCGGTGCGATAGTTGGTCTCGGCGCCGGGGAACTTGTTGGCAGGAGTCAACCAGGAGCCGGCTGCGAAATAGAGCAGGCCATTGGTCGGATGCCAGGTCACCGATTCACAGGCAAAGCCCTTCAGTACGGTATCGGGCACCGCCTGCCAGGCGTCGAACTCGCTGGCGCGGGCGTAGACATAAACCGCATTGTTGGAATAGCCGGTCCAATAAACCGTGTTGCCATCCGGAGAAACCTCCATGGTGCGGGAGTAGCCAACGGAAGCATCGACGACGTTGCCAAGATAGTTAAAATCCTTGTCATACTCCTGGATCGGATTGCCAGGGAGCACCGTGCCGATGAACCACTTGTTGTCAGCCTGGGTGGCGACGCCAACCGCAATGCCGGCGTTGTTGACCGGGCTGAAACGGATCTTCGCCATGCCTTCGCCGGTCTTGTAGTTGAGACGATAAACGAAGCTGCGCTGGGTGACCATGATGTTGCCATCACCGTCGGTGCGCAGACCGACACCCTGCTGGACTCTCCAGACTGCCGGGGAGACGCTGGTGTCGGTGAAGCCGCCCACGGTATCGACCACGCCATCCACGGTGATGAACTTGATCGGCGAAAAGGAGGCCGGGGAGCCGTCGCGATTGTACACATAGATGCAGCGCACATACTCATGCTTGCTCGGACGGGTGCTGATCGGAACCAGCACGCTGTCACGAGTGAAGGCATAGTATTGATGCACCCAAACCTTGCCCTCGGGATCGACGGCGAGGCCGTGGGTCGAGGCGCTGTAGGGCCAGCCCGTCAGAGCAGTCGTGTCGGCGGGGAAAGGACCGACATACTGCCAACCAGCGAAGGAACTGACAGCAAACATAAACACCAGAACTGCCAGAACTGTTAGAACTTTCTTCATGTTGTCCTCCAAATGAATTGGTTTAAAAACGAGAATTTACTCTTCTGAAGCGGTTGTCAATGCCCTTTGCCCCACCTCCTTTCGATTTTCACTCTTTGCGCTGCATCTGTTGTCGTGCAAAACCGATTGCGTGGTCTGTTCCGGCCCCACACCTCCCCTGATTCGGGTGGGCGAGGCCGGGTTGATTCAATCTAGAGAATTCCGAACTGCGGCGCGCCCTCTTTCTGGGTGTTGATGCGGAAGATGAGCTGCTGGTACTTGACCTTTTCAGCCTCGATGGTCACTTCACGGGTCATGAAGAGATCGGTGCCGAGCCCCCAGGCAAAGCTGATGACCTTGGGGACAAACTGGCCGGGATAGAGGGCCTCAAGGGCTCCGCCCGGAGTGAGCAGGTAAATAGCCGCCGGGGCATCGGTGCCGATATACATATAGCCGTCCGCCGAGAAGGTGATGCAGTAGATGGCGAAATTGGCGCCGACCTTGTCGGTAAAATTGAACACCTCTTCGACCGCGCCCAACTCATCACCGTTGATGGGGAAGCGCCAGACCTTGACGACCTTGTCGATATCGCCGGCCACATAGAGATAGTTGTTGTAGACGCGGACCGCCCGCAGGTTGGCCTTGAAAGCGAACTTGGCGACCGATTTGTCCGGCTTGACGCGGTAGACATCGGCGTTGTTGCCGACGCCCCAGACATTCTTGTTGGCGTCGAAATCGATGTCGATGATGTTGCCCAGGCCGGAAGAAGCGAAAACCGCCGGTTTGGCATCACCCGCCTTGTAGGTGAAAATACCCTTGACGTTGCGGACGCCGTAGAGGGTGTTGCCCGGCCCGATCTTCATCGCCGAGTAGTAGGTCTCGCCGCCCTTGGGCGCAAAATCGACGAACTTGTCGCTGCCGGCGGCGATCTTTTTAACGCCGGCGCCGGCATTGCTGAGCACCATCGAGGTGTAGACATTGCCTTCGGCATCGGTGGCGACGGCGTAGGGCACCTCGGCGGTGGTGAATTTGACCAGGGGTTCCTGGGCCGGCTCCAGTTTATAAGGCCAGATGTTGCTGAAGAGCACGGCGCCCTGAACTGCGATGCGCAGGGCCACGGAATCCGAGGCATAGATCGGCGCCCGCACCTTGAGCATGCTCTCCGTGGCCTCGAGCACGGTCCCCTTCTCCGCGTTGAAGAAGACCAGGTTGTTTTCCTTCACGGGAGAAAAATTGGTGCCGTTGATGACGATCTCCGTCACCCCGGAGAGGGCCAGGGCGGAGGGATTGACGGAGCTGATCACCGCCGCCCCCTTGCTCACATAGTCCGGATCGTAGAGACTGGGCGGATATTCATCCTTGTCGCACCCTGCCAGTACGATCATCAGGGCAGCCGCCAGGATGATCACCTGAAATAAGATCAATCGCTTTGCCATATGGGACGTCCTCAATTTAAAGATACAAGTTCAGTGAATTACAGGCCGAGTCTGCAGGTGAAGCGATGGATGTTATTGAAAACATCCATCGGGGCGTAGGAGTAATCGATGCCCACGCCAAAGTTGGTGTCGACGCCGAAGCCGGCTGTGAAGCCATAGTCGTCCTGCCCCGTGATGTAGCCGGCGCGCAGGGCGAAGAGATCCAGCAGCTTGTACTCGGCGCCGATGTTGAGATACTCGGGATAGTCGCGGGGATGGACTGCATCCACCGAAAGGAGCAGATTATGATTAAGGGCGAGCTCGGGGAAGAGGTCGAGGACGTCCATCGAAAAGCCCACCTTGAAGGTCAGGGGGAGCTGGAATCCCTCGCGTTCGAACTTGACCTCGCGTGAAAAGTTGCGCACACACATGCCGAAGGCCAGGCTCTTGAAGCCGGTCTTGTAGAGGGTGCCGAAGTCGAAGGCGAAGACGTTCTGGGTGTAATCCTTCTTGTCGGTGATGTAGGGCGGCTCGTTGTTGAGGGGGATAACAGCGCTGCCCAGATCCTGATGAACATATTTGGCCTGGCCGCCGACCGAGAAACGGTCGGTGAGGTCGATGGCATAGCCAAGGCCGACTGTCCAGGCGCTCGGGCCGAATTTGCCGGTATCGAGATAGCCCTGCTCTTCGCTCGCCGACACGATCGTGCCGTCCAGCTCACCATAATCGATGGCCATGGCGCTGACGCCAAAGGTGCCGTACTGGCCCCGGAAGGGGCGGCCGGCCAGCGAGATGGCGAGGTACTCGATGTCGGCGATCCAGGTCATCTGGGTGAAAGAGGCATTGACATTCTTGAGTTCGCCCGCCATGCCGGCGGGATTGTAGAAGAGGGCGGTCGCCGCACCTTCCACCGTCGTAAACGCCTCTCCCATACCGGTCGCCCGGGCGTCAGTGCCGACGCTGAGGAACTGGCATCCGGTCTGGGCGAGCTTTTTCTGTGCCAGGCCATCCGTGGACAAGGCGCCGAGCACGAAAAGAACGGCTACGACAAAGATGATCATACGCTTCATAATCCATTACTCCTTTATCTTGATTTCGTCTCAACAGCCTTGGCCTTTACCGGATGACGACAAATTTGCGGATGGCTTTTTGGCCATCAGGGGTTTCAAAAACGACGATGTAGAGCCCGCTGACGACGGTCTGGGCGGAGGAGGTGATGGAGTTCCAGGCCTCGTCGCCGCTGCCATTGGTATGTTCGATGGTTTCAATCAGGTCCCCCCGCTCCGTGAAGATCTTGATCGTGCAAATCCCGGGGATGTTGTAGAACATGATCCGGTCCGGACCGCTGTCGCCGAACTGCAGATCCCGGGCGCGGATGCTGTAGGGATTGGGGACGATGCGGATCTCCTCCAGGCTCTTGCCCGCCTGACGCTTGAGGTTGGTGGGGTTGATAGTCTTGGCGTAAAAGATGCCGCTGTGCAGGGGGCCGCCTGGATTGGCATCGGTGACGTTGGTGCTGCCATCGTCGAAGGAGACCACATAATAGTAATAGTCAAAGCCGCGGATGGCAGTCATGTCATCAAAGCTGTTGACCACCTGGGGATTTTCGGTACCCTTGCCGCAGGCGAAGATCTCTGTGAAAATGGTGTCGGGGGTATGAATGGCGCGATAGACCTTGTAGCCGGCAAAATTGGGCCAGCTTTGGGCATTGTCGGTCCACTTGAGCTGGATGCGGTCACCGCCGCCGGCCACCTCGAGACGCGTGGGCGCCGGAGGGGGCACCGGGATCTTGTAGCCGGATTTGTAGTTGGCGATGGCGCGCTGGAAGGTCTTGATCAGGGAGTCACGGCCGGTGTAGACCCACCTGTTCTTGTATTCGTTCTTGTCGGTGGTGGTGCCGCCGCCCGGAAGATCGTAGGGCTGCTCCTCTTTAAACCATTTGGCGCCAACGGTGTAACAGGCCTCGCGGCCCAACCCGGCGATGGCCTCGACCAGGACGATATGCACGCTGTCACCGGGCGCAATGGTGTAGGGCCCGAAGCCGGCGCAGTGGGAAAAGCCGCCGACCGTACCGAGATATTCATCCGCAGCCTGACCTGAGGCGATACAGCCGTCGGCGTGGCTCTTGGCCGGATGACCGGCGGTCATGGCCGCATATTCGAGAGCCATCTTGGGCTCGTTGTAGGGATCATTGCCCGAGGTGATGTTGACGTCGGAGCCCAGGTACTGGGTCGTCGTCGGCTGGGCGGAATCGTGGCTGTGATCCTGGGCGCTCTTGTCGGCGTGCAGAACCATAAAGCCGGCATAGTGCGGGGCGGTGAGATGGCCGTCGCCATTGGAGCGGTTGTCCGGGGCGCCGATGCAGTCAAAACCAGCCTTGGAATGCTGCCCCTTCCAGACGAACAGGGAGAGGTACTTCTCGATCCCCGCCTGGTCGGAGACCCACATGGTATCATTCATCTCGTTGTGGCCCCAGGCTGCCGACTGCGGCAGGATGCTCAGACCGTAGACGCAGGCTTCCTTGGAGACCGAATAGCGGTGCTGGAAGAAGAAAACCACCCCTTGCAGGGTCTGGTTGACCTTGGTGCCCTTGCTGTCGATAATCCCCGTATTGACAAAGGTGTATTCCTGGATGAAATAGTTGTTGTGATACTGCTGTCCGAACTGATAGACCTTGCGCTTTTCGGTGATGCCGATCAGGGTATTGGCCTCGGTATAGAGATAGCGGTCGGCGGTCAGATCGGGGTTGACCTCATCAATAAAATCCATGAGATCGAGTTTACCGCCGGAGGTGCCGTCGACGTAGACCGTCGATTTGTCATGGCGGCCGTAAAGCTTGAATTGCGAAGGCATCCACTCGCTCATCTCGTTGAAGACGCGCGGGCCGATATGGACCACCTTGTAGGGGTAGACCTTGCCGGCGACCGGATCGTTATAGTTGGTCGTGCCGATCCAGAGGGCCTTTGCTGCCTTGCAGTCCTGATATTCAAAAAGGGCGGGCCACTGCAGGCCGTCCTGCTGGTCGGCCACCAGATGACGGCGGCCGACTTCGACCTCATAACCGCCGCTGGAGAACCAGTCGTGCAGCATCCCTGTGGCCAGCCACTTGGTATTATCCGCCTGGACCGGAATGGTGACCAGAAGAATGGCTGCAATTAGGGCGAGCCAGCACAGCGAATTTTTTACTCTCATATCTGTTCCTTCTCGGTTAGGGGATGAGAAAGTTAAAAATTATAGTTCAGGGTGATGCCGAAAAAGATCTGGCGCGGATTGAGGAAATTCAGGAAACTCTGATTCGGCATATCGATATAAGCCTTGTCATCCAGCATCTGCTGCAGCTCGGCTTCCGGCACCTTCTGCCACTGGCCGTCGACATACTGCATATAGCGCTCGGAGGGTCCCTCATAATAGACCGCGCGCGTGCTTGGCGCAGCGATCGCGTTCACGTCGGTCACATACTCCATGGGCACGAACTCGACATCATCCTCGCGGTAATCGCCGGGGCGATCGCTCCCCGGGATGGCATTGTAGCCGAGGTTGCGGGTGATGGACGCCGGCAGGTGCAGGGATTTCATGTAGTAGTTATAGTCATAGGTATCGACATGGCCGTAACCGGAAACGCGCTTGAAATTGAGGGCATTATAGACATCGACAAAACCCTTCAACTCCATCGGGCCCACGTAGAAGGTCTTTGAAAACTTGAGGTTGAGGTTGTAATAGTCCTTGTACTGGGTGTTGTAAAGGATACCGGCGATATCCTGGGGATTCCAGGTGCCCCACCAGCCGGCGGTCCAGCTCGCCGTAGCCGTGGCATGCCAATCGCCCAGCAAGGCCCCGAAATCCTGCGGGGTGCTGAAATCCAGGTAGGCCTTCAGACGCGGCGTGGGACGCGGCTTGCTCTGCACCGGATTGCTCCTGTTGTACTCGCGCTGTGCGGCCGGATCCTCATACTGGTAGGCGCGGCCGAAATAGCCCGAGGTCTCCACGCGGTATTCATAGTTGATATCCCCAACCAGCCAGCGGCCCATGGTGCGGGAGAGGTCGATTTCGAAGCCGCGGATATCCTCGTAGGAGTTGTTGGTGTTCTTGTAATAGTTGACCTTGCCGTCATAGCTGATATAGCGCACCGAGTAGGCCTGATCGGTGATGTCCTTGTAATAGGCCGCCAGGTGGAGCAAAAAGTTGTTAAAGAGGGCGTGGTCATAACCGAGCTCGTAGGCGACCGTCTTTTCAAAAGGCACGGTCGGATCGCCGTAGCGGCTCAGGGCGTTGATGGAGGTTCTCTGCACGCGATAGAGGCTCTCCGAGGTGGGAATCTGGCGGTAATGACCGTAATTGAAATAGAGCTTGGAGTTTTCCGTGATGGGATGGGAGATGCTCATGCGCGGGCTGAGGGTCCAGCGCGGCTTGACATCCTTGGATTTGAACTGGACCTCCAGATCCGGGGTATAGCCCTGGGCGAAGAAGGTCCGGTCGTAGATATTGACATCGTACCACTGGCTGTTGGGGGTGTAATAGTCGAGGTTGGCGCCGACCGTGGCGATAAAGCCCTCATACTCGAGTTTGTCGAGGAGGTAAAAATTGCCGCGGATGGGCTGCTGGTCGACCTTGGTCCAGACGTTGCCCTCGGGCAGATAGGCATTATACTGGCCGTAGGAGAGATTGAAATCATCATAGACCAGTTCGAGGCCGGTCTTGATCTGGTTGCGGCGGTTGACCTGGCTGACCAGATCGATCTTGCCGCTGTAGTTCTTGTAGAGGCTGTAGTCTCGGGAGACGCCGACCGCGCCGCCCATCATGAAATCGCCGTCGATGCCGTAGACCGGGCTGACGCTGAAGCCGTAGGGGGCTTCATCGAGAAAGTAACCCGGGTAGACTTCATACTTGGGGGTCTCGTCGCGATAACCGCCAGGCTGGGTGTAGTACTTTTTCTGCTGGTATTTCAGCTGCACATCGTAGTAGGTGCTCTTGTTGATGAAATGGGTCAGCTTGGAAGAGAGGGTCGAGTAGAAACGCGAGGTCGGCGAGAAATAGATGTTGGTGTAGATGCGTGTCGGCACCGTAAAACCGGCCGAGGTCATCTGGGCTGCGATATCGCCGGTGCCGCTCATGATCGAGGTGCCGCCGGAGAGGCTGTAGTTGGTGCCGAAGGTCTCGCCGTACATGCCGCTGAGAGCGAGCTTCATCGAGGGGGTGATGTCGGCGCTCAGCCTGAGCAGGCTGCTGCGGTCGAAGAGATCGGCCCGGGAGAGCTCAAAAAGGTACATGTCGCGGTCCTGACGGGCAGAGGCGAAGAAGCGCAGGTTACCGAGATACTTGCCGATGATGGGGACCGGACCGCCGAAGCCGAAATCGGCGACGTAATCGGGCTTGGTGATGTCGCCCTGCTTGCGGTGCTGCCATTTAAAGATGGTCTGAGCCGCTTCGGGGGTGACATCATTGTTCGGATCGTCATCGGCCAGGGAGGTCTGGGAGACGGCATTCCAGCCGTCGAATTCGGGATACTGCCGCCGGGTGTATTCATCCCAAGCCCCGTTCTTGGTGCCGGTCCAGGCGACGGCATCATCCAGGTAGGGACGCAGCCAGTATGAATCGGCGCCGAATGGCGAAACATTCCCGAAATACTTTTTCAGATAGCCGTCTTCCTTCTGCCAGGGACGGTAATTGGTCCTGAAGGTGACGGTGGCGCTGTAGCGGTCGGCTTCGCCCTCGCGGGTAACGACGTTGACCAGACCTGAACGGACATTGTTGTATTCAGCCCCGAAACCGCCGGCCTGCACAGAGACCTGCTTGACAGCGCTGAGGGGGACCTTGGAGATCGGAGTGTTGTCGCGTTCATCACGCAGGGAGATGCCGTCGACCATGAAGAGGGCCTCTTCCGAGCCGCTGCCGCGGATGGAGAGTCCGGAAGTGACGCCGGCCTGCAGGCCGATCGCCTCGCCGACCGAGGAGACGGGCAGGTTCTTGATCTGGTCCGAGGTGACCTGGAGCTCGCTGGCGGCGAGGTCCTTCTGAATCACCGGCCGCTCGGCGCGCACCGTGATCTCTTCGCCGACCAGGGTCTGCTCCTTCAGGCGAATGTTCTGGTTGGTGGTCAGGTCGATGTTGACCCTGACCCCGGTGACGGTGACCTGATTGAAGCCGATGAAGGAAACCTGCAGATCATAGTCTCCCGGGGGAACATTCAGAATGGTATAGTGGCCGTTGACATCGGTCACCGCTCCCATGCTGGTCCCCTTGATCAGCACGTTGGCGCCGGGCAAGCCCTCGCCGGTGGCTGAATCGATCACCACGCCTGAAATCTTGCCGGTCGTCCCCGCCAGGATCCAGGTCGCGGAACAAAGGACCAACAACAAAATCATTAGCCGATGAAGCTTCATAACGGTTTTCTCCTCTTTTGGGGACAAAGTTGATGTGAGGGTATATCAGGCAATCGGCGCGTCAAAACGAGCTTAACCATGGGTGATGATGCCGGGCGTCATGCATTTCACTATTAAAAACATGCAAATTCCATTAATGAGAAGACCATAACGGGTGAGACTGATGAGTACATCCTGATTACCTCCACCTGCACCGGAAGGTAGTTTGCTACTCACAGAAAAAGGCAGTATTTCAGCGCGGGACTGGCGGCCACAAAGGAGCATACGGCTAAACCATTGTAGTCTACCAATTTTCCCGTACAAAAGCAACTATTTTGTTATAACAGATCGCTGGCCAGCTCCGCCAGAGGGGAACGCTCCCCCTTTTCGAGGGTGACATGCCCGTACATCCCCTGACCGTGCATTCGATTGATCAGATAATTGAGTCCCGTGGAACGGCTGTCCAGATAGGGGGTGTCAATCTGCGAGGGATCTCCGGTCAGGACGATCTTGGTCCCCTCGCCGGCCCGGGTGATGATGGTCTTAACCTCATGCGGGGTGAGGTTCTGCGCCTCGTCGACGATAAAAAAGATATGATCGAGACTGCGGCCGCGGATATAGGCCAGGGGCGCAATCTCGAGCTTGCCGCTCTCGAGCATCTCATTGATGCGCTGCGCCCGCTCGTCGCTCTCCTTGAACTGGTTGCGGATGACGCCGAGGTTGTCGTAAAGCGGCTGCATATAGGGATCGAGCTTGGATTCGATATCGCCGGGCAGATAACCCAGATCCTTGTTGGAGAGGGCCACCACCGGGCGCGCCAGAAAGATCTGCCGGTACTCCCGCCGCCGCTCCAGGGCCGCAGCCAGAGTGAGCAGGGTCTTGCCCGTGCCCGCCTTGCCGCTCAGGGTCACCAGCTGGATCTCGGGATTGAGCAGGGCGTTCAGGGCGAAAGACTGCTCGGCATTGCGTGGCGAAATGCCATAGGCCTGCAGCTTTTCAACACGTTCAAGCATCCGGGTCTGGGGATTGTAACAGGCGAGTACCGATTTGCTGGCGTTGCGGAGGATGAAGTATTCGTTGGCGATGGGATTCGGGATGTCAATTTCGGCGGCGGGGACCTGGTGGGGTGCAGCAAAGAACCTGTTGATGATCTCCGGATCCACCTCCTCGATCAGGCGCTTGCCGCGGTAGAGCTTGTCAATGTCCTTGATCTTGTCGGTGGTGTAATCCTGGGACTCCAGCCCGAGCGCCCTGGCCTTGAGCCGAAGATTGACATCCTTGCTGACCAGGATGACCTGGGAGGCCTTGCCTCTCTTCTGCAGCGAAAGGGCCGCACTCAGGATGCGATGGTCCGGGCTCTGCTCGAGGAAGGCGCGGTTGACCTCCGGCTCCTCATCATAAAGGGTGAGGATGGAAATCTTGCCCCGTCCCTCCCCGAGGCTGACGCCATCCTGGACCAGCGCATCCCCCGGAAAGGTGTCCAGAAGGCGGACGAACTCGCGCGCGTGATAGTTGATCAAATCCGCTCCGCGCTTGAAGGCATCGATCTCTTCAATCACGGTGATCGGAATGACAATATCATTTTCCTGGAAATAGAAGATGCAGCTGGAATCGTGCAGAATTACATTGGTATCAAGGACAAAGGTCTTTTTCACTCCTCCTCCTGATCGCCCTCCATTCGTCCCTTAAAATAATATAATAATTAAAAATATGCAAGTTTTTTCTGCCCTTTAAGTACCATATTCTGGTTATTTTTAATAAGCAAACAACCTTGCCCTCCTCGTTCAGCCGGAGGGATAAAAGGGCCGCCCGGGCCCCTTTTCATCCCTGTCAGCCCCTGAAACCGGGCTGGCGGTTGTGGAATCGCTTCCAGTTATTTTTGCTGGCCAACTTACCACGGTCTTTTGCAGGAGACCCATTTTCCCGCCCCCGCGAGCCCATTACCCGGACCGCGGACAAGGCCGGCCCGCCCCCTGCAAAAGCGTTGTCCCTTTGGCAAAATATTTGTATATTATCTCCATCCCGTAAACGCTTGCCCCGATCATCAAGCCGCAGAGGCCCCTTGCCCCATGAGATTCATCGCCGATCTTCATATCCACTCCCGCTACTCCCGGGCCACCAGCCGTCAGCTGATCCCGGAGCAGCTCTGGCGCTGGGGCCAGCTCAAGGGACTGCAGGTCATCGCCACCGGCGACATCACCCATCCCCAATGGCTCGCGGAGCTGGAGGAGGCCCTGCAGCCTTCCGCCGGCTGTGAGGGACTCTTCGAACTCAAACCCGCAGCGGCCGCAGCGGTCAAGGCCGCGGTCCCGCCCGCCTGCCAGGGCAATCCCCTCTTCATCCTCTCCGGCGAGATCAGCAGCATCTACAAGAAAGAGGGGGAGGTGCGCAAGGTCCACAACGTGGTCTATTTCCCCTCTTTCGCCGCGGCGGCCCTCTTCCAGCAGCGCCTCGAACGACTCGGCAACATCCGCTCCGACGGGCGCCCCATCCTCGGCCTCGACGCCCGCGACCTGCTTGAGATCGTTCTCTCCACCGATCCCGGCGCCCGGCTGATCCCGGCCCATATCTGGACCCCCTGGTTCTCCCTGCTCGGCTCCCAATCCGGCTTCGACTCGATACAAGCCTGTTTCGGCGATCTGACCCCCCATATTTTCGCCGTCGAGACCGGCCTCTCCTCCGACCCGCCGATGAACTGGCGGCTCTCGATGCTCGACGGCCTCAATCTGGTCTCCAACTCTGATGCCCACTCTCCCGAAAAACTCGCCCGCGAAGCCAATATTTTTAATACCGAGCTCTCCTATCCAGCCCTCTTCGCCGCTCTTGAGACAGGGGGAGGTGAGCGCTTCGCCGGAACCATCGAGTTCTTCCCCGAGGAGGGCAAGTATCACATGGATGGCCACCGCAAGTGCGGCCGGATGATGCGCCCCGATGAAACCCGTCTTCACAACGGTCTCTGCCCGGTCTGCGGCAGGCCCGCCACCCTGGGGGTGAGCTATCGCGTCCACGAACTGGCTGACCGCCCCGAGGGCAGCAAACCGGAGGGCGCCAGACCCTTCCACAGCCTCATTCCCCTGCCCGAGCTGCTGGGGGAGGTTTTCGATGCCGGCCCCGCCACCAAAAGGGTGCAAACCCTCTATCACACCCTGCTGCGCGAACTGGGGCCGGAACTGGCCATCCTCATGGAGCGTTCTCCTGCCGAGATCGAACACACCGCCGGCCCGATGGTCGCCGAGGCTGTGCGCCGCATGCGCAGCGGTGAGGTGGAGGCCGAACCCGGCTACGACGGCGAATACGGGGTCATCCGCCTCTTCAGGCTCGAAGAGCGCGCCGGCTGGCTCCAGCAGGAGGCCCTGTTCAGGAGCGAGTCCGCCCCGGCCGTCCCGGAAAAACGGCACACTGCCCCGCCTTCGTCTGCTACAGCGGTGAAAACCTCTTCCACAAAGAAACTCCGGGCCGCAGAACCGCCCCCGGGGCCCTGGGGGCTCAATCAGGAGCAGCTCGAAGCGGTGCGCCACCGCGGCGCCCCCCTCATCATCCAGGCCGGTCCGGGCACGGGCAAGACCAGAACCCTCACCAGCCGCCTTGCCAGGCTGCTCGAGGAGGAATTCGCCCGGCCTGAAGAGATGCTGGCCATCACTTTCACCAACAAGGCCGCCGCCGGCATGCGTTCACGCCTCGAAGAGATGCTGGGCGCGGAGAGGGCCGCCCCCGTGCGGATCATGACCTTTCACGCCTTCGGCCGCAGCCTTCTCACCGCCGCTGGCGCCTTTTTCGGCCGCAGCCCCGGCTTCACCATTCTCGACACCGGGGCGGATGATCGTTTTCGCCGCGCCCTCGAGGCGCGCGCCGGCGAACGCCTCACCGCAACGGCCCTGGAGCGCATCTCCGCCCTCAAGGGACTGCTGTATACCCCGGACACCCTGCCGGAGGAGATCGGCCGCAGCCTGCCGGCCTCCTTCCCCGCTCTTTTCCGCATCTATGAAGAGTTGCTCGTAGAATGGAATGCCGTCGATTATGACGATCTGATCGCCCTGCCGGTGCGCCTCCTCCGCTTCGAGCCGGAGCTGCGCCGCCGCCAATTGGAGCAAAACCGCGTCATCGCCGTCGATGAATTTCAGGACATCGATGCCGCGCAGTACGAGCTCTTTCGCATTTTCGCCCTCCATGCCGATGATATCTGCGTCATCGGTGACCCGGACCAGTCGATTTACGGCTTTCGCGGGGCGAGCCCTGAATTCTTCCTCCGCCTGCAGGAGGAGCTGCCGGGCGCGCGCCTGCTGCGCCTGCGGCAGAACTATCGTTCCTCGCGCACGATCCTCACCGCCTCGACCGGAATGCTGCGGCGCGGCGCCCCTGAGCAGGGTGAGGAGACCGTGGCCGCCCGCACCGGTAAGGAGCTGAAGATCCAGTTTCACGCCGCGGCTTCGGATGCGGCGGAGGCGGTCTTTGTGGCGCAGCAGATTGAAGCCCTGATCGGGGGCGCCAGCCACTTCGCTCTCGACGCGGATCGGGCTGACGGCGAGCGCAGCCATACCTACGGTTTTGGTGATTTCGCCGTCCTGCTGCGCAGCCGCCTGCTCGCCGGCCCGCTCGAGGAGGTCCTCGCCAACAGCGGCCTTCCCTTCAGGCGCATCGCCGATCAGTACGAAAAAGACCGCGACGACCTCACCCGGCCGGCCGGCGTCTCCGGGCAGGATGAGTCTGATGAGCCTTCCCTGCCCCTGGATCCGCGCGGCGACCGCATCCAGATCCTCACCCTGCACGCCGCCAAGGGGCTGGAATTTCCGGTTATCTTTATCATCGGCTGCGAGGAGGAGATCCTCCCCTTCGCTTTCGGCGGCAGCTCCGACGTCGAGGAGGAGCGCCGGCTCTTCTATGTCGGCATGACCCGGGCGCGGGAGCGCCTCTATCTCACGCATGCGCGCACCCGTATGCTAAGGGGTCAGCGCCGCCAGCAGAGCCCCTCCCGTTTTCTGGCGGATATCAGCCGCAGGCTGCTGAAGCAGCATACCGCGCCGCAGCTGCGGCGCAAGGACAAGGATCAGCTCAAGCTCTTTTAATCAGGAAGGTCTATGAAAGCCATCGATTTGCGCAGCGATACCGTTACCAAACCCACCCCGGAGATGCGGGCGGCCATGACCGCCGCCGAGGTGGGCGACGATGTTTTCGGCGAGGACCCGACGGTCAACCAACTCCAGGCCAGGGTGGCCGCCCTGCTCGGCAAGGAGGCCGCCCTTTATATCAGCAGCGGCACCCAGAGCAACCAGCTCGCCATCAGAAGCCACACCCAGCCGGGCCAGGAAATCTACTGCGAGGAGAACGGCCACATTTTCAATTACGAAGCCGGCGCGCCTGCCGCTCTCTCCGGGGTGCAGGTCCGCACCCTGCCGGGCGTGCGCGGGGTCATCACCGCCGCGCAGATCGAGGCCGCCCTGCGCCCGGCCGATCATCACAATCCCCCCTCCCGGCTGGTGGTGCTCGAGAACACCCACAACCGCGCCGGCGGGGCCATCTTCCCCTTTGAGGAGATGGAGAAAATCCACGCCCTGACCCGCGAGCGCGGATTGGCCCTCCACCTCGACGGCGCCCGGCTCTGGAACGCCCACGTCGCCACCGGCATCCCCCTTCTCGAGTATGGCCGCCTCTTCGATTCGATCTCGGTCTGCCTTTCCAAGGGACTCGGCGCCCCGGTCGGCTCTGTGCTCGTTGGTTCGGCGGAATTCATCGACAGGGCCCACCGCTTCCGCAAGATGTGGGGCGGCGGCATGCGCCAGGCCGGCATCATCGCCGCCGCCGGCCTCTACGCCCTTGACCACCATATCGATCGACTGAAGGTCGATCATCTCCACGCCAGCGCCCTCGCCCACAGTTTTCTCGAATTCCCCGAAATTGAGGTCGACCTCGCAGCTACGCAAACCAATATAGTTATTGTGGAACTGAGAAAAACTGGATTAAAAGCGCATGATTTGGTTGTTAAACTGAAAGAAAAGGGCGTGCTCTGTCTCGCCACCGCGCCCACCCGCGTGCGCCTGGTCACTCATCTCGACATCCATGACGAGGACACCAAGTCCGCTTGCCGGATCATCGAGGAGATCCTGCAGCACTCTCTGTAACAGCAGCACCCTAATCAACCTTACCCTCAATCCTAACCGACCATTTACAAGGCCCGTTTCCACCTATGCCAACGCAAGTGCAGTTAATGACCAAAAAGAAAAAGAAAAAACCAGCCGAAACCAGGACCAAGGAGTCGATTGAAAAGTATCTGGAGGAGATTGGCGGATTCTCTCCCCTTCCCCCGGAAGAAGAGATCGCACTGGCCCGGCGTATTCGCAAGGGTGACGAAGAAGCTCTGGACAAGCTCGTCAAGGCCAATCTGCGCTTTGTCATCAGCGTCGCCAAGGAATACCAGGGCCAGGGATTGCCCCTCCAGGATCTGATCAGCGAAGGCAATCTCGGTCTCATCAAGGCTGCCCAGCGTTTCGATGAAACCAGAGGCTTCAAGTTCATCTCCTACGCTGTCTGGTGGATTCGTCAATCGATCCTGCAGGCACTGGCTGAACAATCCCGTGTGGTGCGTCTCCCCCTCAACCGCGTGGGGGCGATCAACAAGGTGGGCCGCGCACTCGAAGCCCTCGAAAAGGAGTACGGCCGCGAACCCAGCATGGATGAGATCGCCACCCGCATGGACATGAGTTCCTTTGAAGTGGCGGATGTCCTCAAGACCTCCGCGCGCCACCTCTCCCTCGACGAACCCTTCAAGGAAGACGAGGGCAACAGCCTCCTTGACGTACTCGAAAGCGACCGCTATGAGCCGCCCGATGGAACCCTGATGCGTTCCTCTCTCCGCGAAGAGATCGAAAAGGTCCTCTCCACCCTCAAACCGCGCGAAGCGGAAATAGTCAAACTCTATTTTGGGCTGGATGGCGACCGTCCTCTGACTCTGGAAGAGATCGGTGAGTATTTCACCCTGACGCGCGAACGCGTCCGGCAAATCAAGGAGAAGGCCCTGCGCCGCCTGCGACACCGCTCGCGATTGGAGCCGCTGCGCAAATACCTCGGCTGAAAAAACCAAAGCCCTGTCATCAGACAGGGCTTTTTTTATGCCTCTCCCGGGGGAGAGAGGTCGAAGAGGTTGTGAAAAGATCTAGATCTTGCGGCTGCCCGGCTTGACCACCGGGATGCCTTGTGCGCAAAGGGGACAGGCCTCGGGCTGATGGGTGACCACCTCCATGCTGAGGGCGGCGAAAAAGGGGACGTCGAACTGCGCCCTGCCGGAGCTGCGGTCGACGATAAAAGCCGCCCCCATCACCCGGGCGCCGGCTGACTGGGCCAGGGCGATCACCTCCTTGACCGAGCCGCCGGTGGTGACCACATCCTCGACGGCCAGGCATCTCTCCCCCGCCTTGATCTCAAAGCCGCGGCGCAGGGTCATCATCCCCTCTTCGCGTTCGGCAAAGATCGCCCGGCATCCGAGCAGGCGCGCCACCTCCTGGCCGACGACAATGCCGCCGATGGCCGGAGAGATCACCACCTCGATGCCCTCACTGCGGAAGCGGTCGGCGATCAGCCGGCAAAAAAGCTCGGCGTGCCGGGGATACTGCAGCACCCGAGCGCACTGGAAATAGTTGGGGCTGTGCAGCCCAGAAGTGAGGCGAAAATGGCCCTCCAGAAGGGCGCCGCTTTCCCTGAATATCGTCAATGCCTCTTCGTTGGTCATCGTGATCTTCTCTCTCCTCGTTCTCACGCCAGGGGATGGCTTATTCCGCATGCTATTTTTTGACCAGATCATAAACTCGCACGAAATCGACCAGCCACAAATCCGGCAGCGCGGCTGAACTGATGCTTCCCGCCCAGGTGCCAACCTCATCGGAGAGCAGGATGTGGAGGGGATTTCTGCACACCCCGCCCGCGCTGGTGCGCCAGGTCTCTGTGCCATCGATATAAAAACGGTAGCCGCTCTCCGACCACCAGACCGCGTAGGTATGCCAGCCCTCGCGCAGGCCGGGGATCACCGGCAGCTTGTAGACCGACTGATGCGCAGCCTCATAGCCGTCCCAATGCAGGGTGTGGTAGACCGCATCGTCCTTGGGCGAGATCTTTTCCATGATATCGACCTCGGTGCCATCCCGGCCCTGGTCGCCCACGGTATGGACCTGAGCGTTGAAGAGCCAGAAGGCGGACCAGTGGCCGGGTTGTTTCTGCAGCTGGATGCGGGCTTCAAAAAAACCATAGAGCTTTTCGTACTTGCCCAGGGTGTGGATGGCCCCGTCGATGTAACGCTTCTTGACCGGGTCGTAGTAGGTGAGCATCATCAGCTGGCCATCTCCGTTGAGCACCGCGGCATCGGGGCGCCAGAAGCCGTCCCGGCGCGGCTGATCCTCGCCGGCGGGCACCCAGGAGACATGGCTCCATTTGGCCTCATCCAGGCTCTTGCCGTTGAATTCGTCGTTCCAGACCATCACCCATTTGAGCGAGTCGGCGACCGCCGGCAGATTGGAGGGCACCGCGGCCGGGGTCTCCGGCCCGGTCGGATTGCCTTTGTCTTCCTTCTGGCCGCATCCGGTCAGGAGGAGAAGAAGCATCAGCGCGGCGGAGGCGCAGTGGAGCCGAGGGCTCATGACCTCTTTCCCGCCCGTTGCAGTCCATCCCTGGTCGCGCGAGCCGCGCTGGCGGCCGCCTCGCGGAAATCCTCTCCGGCCGAGGCGTAAAGGATGGCCCGGCTCGAGTTATAGAGGGCGCCCCGGCCCGCCTTGTCGGTGCCCGCCCGCACCGAGGCCTCCAGTTCTCCGCCCTGGGCGCCGATGCCGGGGATGAGCAGGGGCAGCTCAGGGGCCAGGGTGCGGATCGCCCCCAGCTGCTCCGGATGGGTGGCGCCGACCACCAGGCCGCAGTTGCCCTTTTCGTTCCAGCTCCGTACCCGGTGGGCGATCACCTCGTAGAGGCGACCCTCGCCGGTCTGGATGTGCTGAAAATCCCGGCTGCCGGGGTTGGAGGTCAGACAGAGAAAAAAGACGCCGAGGGACTCCTCTTCAAGAAAGGGCATGACCGAGTCGCCGCCGAGCAGGGGATTGACCGTCACCGCATCGGCTCCCAGCCCCGCAAAGAGCCCGCGAGCGTACATCATGGCGGTGTTGCCAATGTCGCCGCGCTTGGCGTCGGCGATCCTGATCACATCGGCGGGCAGGTAGCGAAACGTCTCCTCGAGGGCGCGCCATCCCGCCAGCCCGTAGGCCTCATAAAAGGCGGTATTGACCTTGTACGCCGCGGCATAGGGAAGCGTGGCATCGATGATCGCCCGGTTGAAGGCGAAGAGGGGATCTGGCTCTCCGCGCAGGGAGGCCGGAATCTTTTCGAGCACTGTATCCAGCCCCACACAGAGCAGGCTCTCCTTCTCCTCGAGCACCCGGTCCAGCCGTTCAGCAAAACGCATGCTCTCGTCCTTTCTAGCCGTTGATCTTTTTGTGCAGGAACGCGGTCAGCTCGGCAATCTTCATCCTCTCCTGCTGCATGGTGTCGCGGTCGCGCACGGTGACAGTCTCGTTCTCGAGGGTCTCGGTGTCAACGGTGATGCAGAAGGGGGTGCCCACTTCGTCCTGGCGGCGATAACGGCGGCCGACTGCTCCACTCTCGTCGTAAAAGACGGCGTAATAGGGCTGCAGCATGGCCTCGATCTGGTGGGCGATCTCCGGCATGCCCTCCTTCTTGACCAGCGGGAAAATGCCGGCCTTGACCGGAGCGATGGCCGGATGGAAGTGGAGGACGGTGCGGGTGTCCTTCTCGAGCTCCTGCTCCTCAAAGGCGTCACAGAGGATGCAGAGCATGGTGCGGTCGACGCCGGCGGAGGTCTCGATAATGTAGGGCACATAGCGCTCGCGGGTCACCTCGTCGAAGTAGCTCAGGTCGACGCCTGCGTACTCCTGGTGGCGCTTGAGGTCAAAATCGGTGCGGTTGTGGATCCCCTCCAGCTCCTTCCAGCCGAAGGGAAACTCGTACTGGATATCGAAGGCGGCCGCGGCATAATGGGCGAGCTCGTCCTCGCCGTGCTGGTGGAAACGGGTCTTGGCCGGATTGATGCCGAGGGCGGCATAATAGTTCTTGCGGTCCTCTTTCCAGCTCTCGAACCACTCCATATCGGTGCCGGGTTTGACGAAGAACTGCATCTCCATTTGCTCGAACTCGCGGGTGCGGAAGATAAAATTCTCGGTCGTGATCTCGTTGCGGAAGGCCTTGCCGATCTGGCCGATGCCAAAGGGCACTTTCTGACGGCTGGAGTCGAGGACATTCCGATAGTTGACGTAGATGCCCTGAGCGGTCTCGGGACGGAGATAGACGACGCTGGCGCTGTCCTCAACCGCCCCCATAAAGGTCTTGAACATCAGGTTGAACTGACGGATGTCGGTCATCTGGCCGCCGCATTCGGGGCACTTGCCCGGCTCCGGGACCATGTCGGCGCGAAAGCGGCGTTTGCAGACCTTGCAGTCGACCATGGGGTCGGTGAAACCGGCGACATGGCCGGAGGCCTCCCAAACTCTGGGGGCCATGAGGATGGCGGCGTCGAGGCCGACGACATCGCGGCGACGGCGCACCATCCAGTTCCACCAGAAATCCTTGACATTGCGTTTGAGCTCGACACCGAGTGGGCCGTAATCGTAACAGGCGTTCAATCCGCCATAGATCTCGCTCGACTGAAAAATGAAGCCGCGGCGGCGGCACAACGAGATGATCTTATCCAGGGTGGTGGGGGTCGGGTTGGCCATATTCTTTTCCTTGTTCTTCCTCTTGGGTTTTATGGATGCTTTGCTGCAATTTTTCCAGATACTGGATGCTCTTGAGATAATGGGCGCCCTCCAGATGCCAGCGCAGATTGGCGAGCAGGAACTGGTCCAGTTCACGCCCCAACTCCGCACTGACGCGGAGGGTGACGCTTTGCTCGAGTTCAGAGTGGCCGAGAAAGTGGAGCGCCTGCATAGCCTGGCGGGAGAGGGGCTCGCCCTCATCGCTCCTCCCCTCGCAGCCGGCGCAGCGGTAACCGCCGCTGCCGTACTCGAAAAACTGGCGCTCGCGCAGCCTTTCCTGCCCGCAGCCCAGACAGAGCCGGTACTCGCCACGAAAGCCCGAAACGGCCAGGTAGCGAAGGATGAAGGCCCGGACCACCTGGCGCTGGCCGCTCTCCGCCTCCTCCAGCGTCATCAAACTCTCGAGCAGGAGGCGGAAAAGCTGGGGGTTGGCATGGCCCGCAGCTTCGTTGCGCTCGATGATCTCGCAGGGAATCGCCGCGAGAGCCATCTTGCCCAGCTGTCCATGAATCGAGGCGAAGGGGGTGACGATTTCCGCCTGGCTCAGATAGTGCAGATCGCGCGCTTCATAGCGGTAGAAGACGATCTGGATATGGGTGAGCGGCTCGAGCACACCGCTGTAGCGGGACTTGAGGCTGCGCGCCCCTTTGGCCATCACGCTCAGACGCCCATAATGGAGGGTGTAGAGCGACAGGATCTTGCTGGTCTCACCCTGTTTGCGGGTGTGCAACACGATCGCCTCGGTTTTGCTCAGGGGCATGACACCCTTTCCAGCAAATCGAACATAACGGCCGATGCGTTCCGGGAGGCTCTGCAGAGCAGCTAGGGCCGGGCAGGCGCGGCGGCCGCGAGGGCGTTGGCCATTGCCAGCCAGTCAGCCACATCCAGCTCTTCCGGGCGGCGGGTGAGGTCGAAAGCCGCCAGGGCTTCGAGATTGAATCTGTCGCGCAGGGATTTGCGCATCATCTTGCGCCGCTGCCCGAAAGCGGTCCGCACCAGGCGGCGGTAGAGCCCCTCATCGGCCAGGGTGCGGGTATGGCGGTCATGAAAACGCCAGCGCACCAGGGCGGAATCGACCCCGGGCTGGGGCTTGAAGACCGTTCGCGGCACACGCAGCAGGATTTCCGCCTCCGCAAAGGTCCGGCTCATCACCGCCAGGATGCCGTAATCGGGGTCGCCCGGCCCGGCGGCTATCCGTTCCGCCACCTCGCGCTGCATCAGCAGGGCCATATCGACCAGATTGCGGCGGCGGTCGAAGAAATGAAAGATGATCTGCGAGGTGATATAATAGGGGATATTGCCAACCACACGCAGGGGTTGCTCCCCGGCCAGGAGCATCGGCTCCATCTCGAGGATGTCCCCCTCCACCAGGGTGAAATTGTCCACCCCGGCGAATCGGCTCCTGAGCAGGGCGGCCAGATTACGGTCGATCTCGACCGCGATCAGCCGGGCCACGCGCGGCTGCAGCAGCTCGGTCAGCATTCCCGTGCCCGGACCGATCTCCAGCACCGTATCTCCGGGTGCGAGATCGAGGGCCTCGGCGATGTTGTGCAGCACGTTGCCATCGACCAGAAAATTCTGGCCCAGGCTCTTTTTGGGCCGGATGGGATAGCTCATCTCACTCGCAGGAATTTATTTGTGAATTGTCTACAAGTTAGGGGAAAATCAGCAAAAAAGCCACAGTTTTTTAAAGGAGGATTCGCCCGACCTGCCCCCGGCAGTGGCGATTTCGTCCCTTGACTTTTTGCTCAGGAATGATGAGATTAGAGTATGAAGAGCTGCTGGATAATATTTCTGCTCCTCCTGCCTTTTCCGGCCGCGGGGCAAAACGTCGTCATCAACGAGATCGGCTGGATGGGGACCATAGCCAGCACCAGCGACGAATGGATCGAGCTCTACAATCCCACGCCGCATGCCATCGATCTGCAGGGTTGGTCGCTCAAGGCCGCCGACGGAATCCCGGCCATCAGACTCACCGGCGTCATCCCGGCGCAGGGCTATTTCGTGCTCGAGCGCACCGACGACCAGACCATCTCTGACCGGCCGGCGGAGCAGCTCTTCACCGGCGACCTCAAGAACAGCGGCGAATGGCTCATCCTGCGCAGCAGCGACTCCCTGCTCGTCGACCAGGTGCGCTGCGACTCGAGCGGCTGGTTCGCCGGCACCAACAATCCCAAGCGCAGTATGGAACGGAGGCACCCCCTCCTCAGCGGCATGCTCCCGGAGAGCTGGGCCGACAATGACACCCTGACACGCAACGGACTCGATGCCGCCGGCCATCCCCTCTCCGGCACCCCCGGCGCGCCCAACAGCGTCTACGACCACACCCTCCCGGTCGGCCAGAGCAGCCGACGCCTGCCGAAAGCAGAGGAACTCCTCTGGGCCTGGCCCAACCCCTTCAATCCCGGCATCATGCTCGCCTGGGGCGCCCGCAGCGAGGAAGGAACCGTCGAAATCCTCGACCTGCTCGGCCGCCTCGTGCGCTCGTGGCCTTCCCCTCCGGCTGCGCGCGGCGGCCGGGCACAGCTCTTCTGGGACGGCTGCGACGCCGCCGGCCGGCCGGTAGCCACCGGCACCTATATCTGCCGCCTCCGCCGCGGCCGCACCATCGCCGCCCAGCTCCGCCTCACCCGCTGCCGCTGAAGGCGCAATCCCTCCCTGCCTCCGGCTTTCGCCAACTTTAGGGTTGATTTTTGCCGCCGGGAGCCCTAGATTTAAGGGGGAAGCCCCGGGCGCAGCTCGCGCCCTCTGACACCCAACAGAGCGAGGAGCCTATGAAAAAATATATCATTACCCTGTCTATCATCCTCCTATTAACTCCAGCATGGAGCACAACCATGTTCAAGAGTGATACCCTCTCCACCACCAAGGGCGATATCGTCCTCACCTTCCTCGGGCACGGCACCCTGATGCTGCAGTTCGGCAAAACCGTCGTCCATGTCGATCCGGTCTCGGAGTACAGCGATTACAGCGCACTGCCCAAGGCGGACCTGATCCTGGTCACCCACGCCCACTCCGACCACCTCGATCCGGAAGCCATCGCCCTGATCCGCCAGGACTCCACCCGCATCGTCACCGCACCGGTCTGCAGGACCAAGCTTCCTGAGGCGACTCTGCTCGCCAATGGCGACAAAGTCCAGATCGGCGAGGTGGCCGTCGAGGCGGTGCCAGCCTACAACCTCATCCACATGCGCACCAACAAACAGCCCTTCCATCCCAGGGGCGAGGGCAATGGCTACATCATCCGCTTCGGCGGGATGAGCATATATATCGCAGGCGACACCGAGAACATCCCCGAAATGAAAGCCCTCAAGGGGATCGACGTCGCCTTTCTCCCGATGAACCTCCCCTACACCATGACCCCCGAGATGGTGGCGGATGCGGCCAGGGCCTTTCAGCCGCGTATCCTCTATCCCTACCACTATGGAGACACCGACACCGGCAAGCTTATCGATCTCCTCAAGGGAGAGAAAAAGATCGAGGTGCGGATAAGGGATCTGCATTAGCAGTACGGTACAAAAAAGAATGGGCTCATCAGAGCCCATTCCATTGCTTTTCTGCAGGAGCGCACAGGCACGACCAGGCGCCGGTGCCCATTGCACGCCTGTTTGTGCAAAAACGCCCGAGTCTTCTCAGTGGCGCTGCCCTGGCCAGGAGCCAGTGCACGTCCTTCTGCCAGGCCTGCACAGGGCTGCCGCCCCGGACAGGCCCGCGCTCAATAGACGCTGGCCGCGGCGAACCCCACCTTGTTGACGCCGTACTTGATCCGCATGTAGCCGCCCTCACCCCAGCCCGTGCCCCAGCTGTTGCGCAGGATCCAGACCCCGTCGGCGTCATCCCAGCCCACCAGCAGGATGGCGTGGTTGACATTGTGGGAAGAGGCGCAGCAGAGGAATCCGCCCGATTCCGCCTCCTCCTTGTCAAAAACGCCCCCGGTATAGGCCTGGAAATAGCTCCCCACATAGACGGCGGCGGCGACCGGTCCGAGCTGATAGATCGCCTCCTTGATTTTCTGGGTGTTGGCGACCTGATTCTCACCGTCCACATAGGCCCAGCCGCTGGCCTGATAGGCATAGGTCAACCCGGAAGGGCAGGGGAGATCGGAGGCGGCATAGGGAAAAAGGGATTCCTGGACGGCGCCCGGATTGATCAGCATGTCAAAGACCCACCACCCTCCTCCACAGCCATAGCCCTCTCCATTACAGGAGACCAGATGCTGCTCCGAAAGATCGCTGCTGATGCTCTGCTTGACGAGCAGGAAAGATTCGAAGCTGCCGATAGTCCCGAAGGCCCAGCAGCTGCCGCAGTTCCCCTGGTCGCGCACCGCCGTAACCCCGTTATGCTCGCGCCAGTCCCATCTGGCCGGCAGGGCGAGGCTCGACTTGAGAGTGGCCGGTGCGAGTTTGGTCAGATTTTTCATCTTGGCAGTGTTGTACCAGTTCTTCGGCGGTTTGCTCCCGCAGAGCTGGTCGATCGTCCGGGTCATCGCGGTATTGTAGCCGACCTGAAAGGAGAGTTTCTGTTTGGTGACCTCTGCCCGCAGTTTGGCGAGCTGTTGACGGACGGCGGGCTGGGCCTGACTCTCATCGAGCACCTGGGAATAAAGCGGCGTGCAGGACAAAAGCACGGCAGCACAGAAAAGCCAACGACATAACCTCATAGCCACCTCCCTTTTAGCTGTTCTATGGTTGGATGCTGCACAGATGCTGATTACTTATGGATGACCAGGGTGACGGAAAAAGTCTTGGCGGGTTCGGCGTCCTTTTCCCAGGGGCGCCGGTATTCCAGTTTCAGGGGTGCTCGGCCGATGGCCATCGCCTGGAAGTAAAACAGCTGTTTGGCCGGAGCGCCGAGACGCTTCCGGTCAGCCGGAAGGGTCTCCTCGCGCAGCAGGCGCACATGATCCGGATCGCTCTTGCTGACCTGCCAGGCAAATCCCGTCGAGGGATTGGCTTCAAGCTCGACGACGAATTCCTGACGGGTCTGGCATTTGAAGAGAGAGCCTTGATCTTCCATGGTGAGCAGGTTAGAGGGCGAATTCTGTGAGCAGGCTAACACGATCAGGCATGCGCAAAACAAGGTCTCGAAATGGGCCATCTCTACCCTCCCGAGTTACAACATGAATCTCCGGGGCGGCCTGGCCCCTAAAATGAGTGTAACATAATTTGGGATGAAATGCAAGTGAAATTGATGCGGTAAAGAAGGTTATAGCCGAAAAGTGAGCAGGATCAAGGCTAAAGGCGCCAGGTGGGAGCCAGATTTCGGGGAGGCAGGCGGCGCAAGGTCTCAGGTGGGAGCCAGATTTAGCGGGGGGGAAAATCTGGCGGGATCAGGGGTTGATTTTATGCGGGCAAAGTTGTAAATTGCACCCCTGAAAACAACCGCCCCTCAACGCGAGAAAGCCATGAAATACAGAATCCTGATGATCGCACTCCTTATCGCCTCCTCCCTGCCCTTCAGCGCCGCTCGGGCCCAGATCAACACGGAACGCTTCCGTCGGGACGCACGGCAAAAGGGGCTGGAGGGCAATGCCGACATCGACCTCTCGATCATGACCGGCAACACCGATTTCCGCCTCATCGGCCTCAACAGCCGGCTCAACTACTCCTGGTCCCGCGCCTATACCTTTCTGGTCCTCAACGGCGGCATCGGCTGGAACGCCGGCCAACGCTTCATGGATCAGAATACCGCTCATCTGCGCCACGTCCTCATCCTGAGCCCCCGGCTGCAAAATGAGTGGTTCGTCCAGTTCGACAGCAACCGCAAGCGAAACCTGAAGGAGCGGGAACTGATCGGGGTGGGGTTGAGGACCAAACTGTTGACCACTTCCGCGGTCAAGCTCCGCCTCGGGGCGGCCTACATGTATGAACGCGAACGCTACGAACTGGCGGAGGGCAACAGCCATCCCCGTTCACTCGCCACCCACCGTCTGAGCAGCTATCTGACCCTGGAGACCGGCAAGGGCGGCGGGGTCTCACTACTCAATGTCACCTATTTCCAGCCCGCCCTGACAGATTGGGGCGACACCCGGCTCCTCTCCGAAAACGCCGCTGCCGTTGACCTCGCCGCCAATCTGGCGCTCAAAGTCAGCATCACCCTCCGCTACGACAGCCGGCCGCCTGACGGCGTCAAAAAGCTGGATACCGTCAGCAAAAGCAGCCTCTCGGTCAATTTTTAAAAACGCCCCTTTTCAGGGGCGTCTGCGCACGGTATAAGGCAATGCATCACCGTTTTACGTAGGAACCCACGCCGAGGGTGATGCTGGCAAAACTGCTTTCTCCGGCATGGGGCTCGACGATGGTGTTGGCGGCAATCCTGAGTCCATCGGGAATGGCCGCTCTCTTGCCGATCACGGTCAGCCCGCTGTAGAGATGTTCCGGATATTTTTCGTTCGGTTCGTCGGCCTCCTCGCCGCCGACAATGGCGCCGGCTCCGAAGCGGGCGTTCTTGTCGGCGATGACCCGGAAGAGGCGCGCCCCGGCCCCGATGCAGCTGTCCTGCATGATGACCGAATCGATCACCTCCGCCCCCTTTTCAACCCTGACCCCCGGGGAGAGGATGCTGTTCTGCACGACGCCCTCGATGTGGCATCCTGCCGAAATCAGCGAATTGACCACGCGCGCCCGGCTGCCGATGCGGGAGGGCGGCCGGTCGCCCTTGAGGCCCTCCTCGTCAAAGTTGGTGCGCACCCCCCACTCTTGCAGCCTCAGTCCCGACTCGGGCTGGAGGATCTCCATGCTCGCCTGCCAGTAGGCCTTGATCGTCCCCACATCCGCCCAGTAGCCCTCAAAGGGATAGGCATAGACCTCCCTGGCGTTGATCGCATCGCGGATAATGTTCTTGCCGAAATCGTGTCCGGTGCGGCCGGCCAGGGCCTCTTCCAGATAAGCGACGTCGAAAACGTACACCCCCATCGAGGCGAGATTGCTCTTCGCCTTTTCAGGTTTCTCCTCCCAGTCGACGATGCGCTGTTCCTTGTTGGTGATGCCGATGCCGAAATGGCGGGTCTCCTCCCAGGGCACGCGCATCATCGCGATGGTGATATGGGCCTTTTTCTCCTTGTGGAACTCGACCATGGGGGCATAATTCATGCGATAGATATGATCACCGGAGAGGACGAGGAGGCGCTCCGCGCTGTAATGGTGGACGAACTGCATGTTCTGAGCCACAGCATCGGCGGTGCCGCGATACCAGTCATAGTCGTCGATGCCGGTGGAGGGGGGGAGGATCTTGGCGCAGCGGCTGCGCCCGACCAGATCCCAGGACTCCCCCGAGCCGATATGGCCCATCAGGGAATAGGGACGATACTGGGTGAGGATGCCGATCTGCTGGACCCCCGAGTACATGGCATTGCTGAGGGTAAAATCGATGAGCCGGTAACAACCGCCGAACGGAACAGCCGGTTTGGCGCGCATCCAGCCGAGGATATTGAGGCGGCTGCCCATGCCGCCCGCGAGCAAGAACGCGACGGTATTTCTCATTTGATCGTCCTTCCATTGGCAATAGTCAGGCTCGTGAATTCGGCTTCCTTTTTGTTGGGATAGATGATGCAGTTTCGCCCCACGCGTATGCCTCCGGGGAGCCGCGTATTGCGGCCGATGATGGTGATTCCCGACTTGAGCAGGTTGGGATACTCCTTGTTGACGCCCGTAGCCTCGCCGGTGCCGACGACCGCATTGGCGCCGATGGCGACCTCCACGTCGGTGATGACGCGGTTCAGCTGGGCGCCCTGCTCGACCACCGTATCGAACATCAGGATCGAATTTTCCACCGTCGCCCCTGCCTTGACGCGCACCCCCGGAAAAAGGATTGAATTGTGCACCTGACCCTGGATCTCGCAGCCATGATGGACCAGGGCCTGGCTGCACTGGGCGCCGGGCCCGATCAGAGCGGGCGCGCGGTCGCGGATGCGTTCATTGTCGAGGTTGGTGCGGACCGGCCACTCATCGAGGCCCAGGAGCGGCTTTTCGGAGAGCAGGTCCATACTCGCCAAATAGTATTCATCGATGGTGCGGGTATAGGCCCAGGGTCCGCGAAACTTGTAGCCGCAGATTCGTTTCTTGTCGATCAGAACCGGCAGAATGTCGCGCCCAAAGTGCTCGGTTGCGGGGGGACGCATCATCTCGTCCATGATATAGCGCAGGGTGTCGCGGTTGAAGAGATAGACCGTCATCGAGGCCCAGGGGCTGATCGATTCGCTCGGCTTTTCCACATAGCGCGTCAGCAGCCCTCCCTCCGGATCATCCCCGGCAATCAGCCCCTGGCCGAAACGCTCCATGCCGTCGCTCTTGACCTCGACAAAGGCGCAGGTGACGTCGGCCTCCATGCGTTCATGAAAGGTGATCATCTTCTGATAGTCCATGCTGTAAACATGGTCGCCGGAAAGGACCAGGATATAATCGGGATCATGGCGCAGGATGTAATCGCGGTTCTGATAGACAGCATCGGCCGTCCCCTTGTACCAGTCCGAACTCTGCGTCCCCTTCATCGGCGGCAGCATGGTGATGCCGCGCTGGCTGCCGATCATATCCCAGGCTGCGCCTGAACCGATGTGATTGATGAGGGAGTCTGAACGGTACTGCGAGAGGATCCCGACACGTTCGATGCCGGAATGGAGCAGATTGCTGAGGGGAAAATCGATGACGCGAAAAAGCCCACCGAACGGCAGGGCCGATTTGGGTCGGTAGAGCGTGAGCACAGAAAGTTCGTCGACCCGGCCGCCGGCCAGGATCAAAGCGATGGTTGTTTTCATGGGCCTCCACCGGTAAGGGTTCTGCGTCCGCAGGATGTTTATCACCTGGAAGACCATTCCACAGCAGCAGGGGCTTGCGCAGGGCTTCCGGGCTAAAATATCAAGTTTTTAAGAACAACGCAACAAGATTTTCTCGGCCGGCCGGCGGGCCTCTATGCACCAACGGGAGAAAGGTCAGCGATAGTCCCCGCTGATCTGGAAGGCCGCCCAGAAGGCTGGATAGGGATTGATCTCTTGCATGACCAGCCGCTGGGCCTTGCGCAGGGCCTCGGGGCGCGCATCACCATCAGCAAGATAACGGAAGAAACGCTTCATCAGCACGGCGGTGGCCAGATCGTCGACCTTCCACAGGCTCGACAACTGCGCGGCCGCGCCAGCGTAGGTAAATGCACGGCTGAGCCCGATCACCTCGTCCCCACTGCGCAGCGCCCCGACCCCGGTCTCGCAGGCGCTCATCGCCACCACAAAGGCCTCCATTTTGAGGCCGAAAATCTCGTGGGCCTCGAGGCGGCCGTCCTCCCCGCCCCCGGGCGCCAGCAGCAATGCCGAGAGCATGGGGTTGGCCTCGTCAAAGACTCCATGACAGCTGAAAAGAAGCAGAGGCGGCGAGGGGATCTCGGCCAGCAGCCGGTTCTCACTGGCGTCCACACCCGTAAACGCACGCACCACAGGATAGTAGCGCTTCAGGCTCTTCACCTCCCGCTCGGCAAAGGCGAGATCGTACTGGATGTCGCCCAGGTCGGGATTGCCGAATGCCAGCACTTGCATCTGGCGCCTCTCCCGCCCGGCGTAATGCTCCCCCTTGGCCAGGCAGTGGCTGAGAACGGAAGCGCTCGCCGCAACCGAGAGGGTGTGTTCCAGGCCGAGATAGCGCTTTTGCTCGTCTTGCAGCAGGGCAAATGGCAAGTAATGCAGCGCGCCATGGGGAAGAATGATGAGATGTTCGCTGCGGCCGATCTCCTCGGCGAAGGGCTTGATTAAAAGATCGTAGAGACGGCGCGCGCTCTCGGTAATGGTGAGCTGCCGGGAGAGACTGCGGCGGAGCAGGCCGATCTCCTCCCCGAGCGCAGCCTCGCTGATCTCAACCCGCTGCATCCGGACCGATTCCCGGGTGACCAGCCAGATCGTGAGACGGTCGCGATGCAGGTAATAGACCAGCATCACCCCCTTCTCCGGGAGCAGATGGCGGATTTCCTCCTGCCCCAGAGGTTCGACCTGATAGAGCGCCGACAGCTCGGGATTGGCCTCACGCACCCGCAAGAGGTGTTCCGCGTAGCGGCTGCGCAGCTCCTGGATCCTCTCCCCAAGCCGTCGCAGCTGCTGTGCCTGCAGGGCATCACCGCGGGCCTGGAGATAGAGCATCTCGCTCTGGGCCCGCGCGAACTCGCGCTGCAGGCTGTCCCCGGACGCCGCGAGCCGGCTCTCCTCCGGCGAGGAAAAAACCAGCGGGCGCTGGCCGAGCAGGTCGAGAAAACTGCGGGCGCGCGCGCGTTCAGCCACCTCGAGGGCCTTGCCAGCCTCTCCTCCCTCAACGAGCGCATCGATCAGGGCGCTGTAGACCTCGAGCTTGTCGTCGATAAAACCTGAGGCGTACTCCTCGACGCGGATGCGGGCGCGCATCGACTCGATGGTCTCGAGAGCAGCGTAGAGGGCCTGGATCTGCGCCGGGCGGTTTTTGACCCCGGCATGGAGATCCGCGAGCTGACGCTGCGCCCGCCAGGTGATGTCGGGCATGAAGAACTCTTCGGCCATCGCGGCGGAGGCTTCCAGGTTCGCCCTTGCCGAGTCCGGATGACCGAAGCGGCGCTGCAGGGTGCCGAGGACCAGCAGGCTCTGGGCCTCATTGCGGCTGTCGCGGATGGCGCGGCTCAGCTCAAGTCCGCGGCCAGCCAGGAACATGCCCTCGCTGCCCCTGCCGATCAGGCCGTAGATCGCGCCGAGATTGCGATAATCGTAGGCCAGTCCACGCTGTGAAACCAGCAAGGAATCGAGGATCATGGCTTGCTCGAAACTGGCCCGCGCCAGTTCGAAGCGGCCGTCGGAACGGTGAATCATCCCCAGATTTTTGTGGATGGTCGCCTGATTGAGGCGGTCGTCAGTGCGGACAGCGATCTCCAGGGCTTTCTGTTCGAATTCGAGAGCCTGCTGCGGCTGGCCCAGACTCAGGGCGATCAATCCGCGCGTGGCGTAGGCCGTCTGCAGGAGCTGCTCGTCGCCCAGTCCGTTGAAGGTCTCCAGGGCGGCGTTCTGATGCTGGAGGGCGGTCTGATAATCCCCCATCTTCCACAGCACATTGGCCAGATACTGCCGGCTGAGGGCGATCAGTTTCTTCTCTCCCTCCTCGCCGGCGAGCGCGAGTGCCTCCTGCTGACAGCGCAGAGCAGGTTGGTAGTTCCCCATCTTTTCATGGGTGATGCCCAGATTGTGGAGAGCATCGATGATCTCCGCGCGGGCCGCCAGGGGTCGCAGGAGAACGAGCGCACGCTCCTGCAGATCGATGGCCGCGGTGTAGTGGTCCCGATAGAGGAACTCGATGCGCCCCATATCGCGCAGGGTGAGCCCCATGCCCAGAGGATGTTCGAGCTGCTGATAGCGCTCGAAGGCCTGGTTGAAAAAGCCCATCGCCTTGTCATACTGTCCACCGCGCTCAAAGATCAAGCCGGTCTCGCGCAGCGACTCCGCCTCCTGCTCATCCAGCCCGTGCTGCTGGGCCAGCTCGGCATACCGCCTCTTCGCGGCCACCCCTTCCTCATATTGGCCGTTCTGGGTATGGAAATAGGCCAGGTTATTGAGGCCGGTCACCACGGCGTCGACATCGCCAGCGCGTTCGGCCGCCTCGAGGCGGCGCTGCTGGAGTTCAATGGCCTTGCCCCACAGCGCTCCGTTGATGGCCGCCTCGAGCACACGCTCCTCGAGCAAGGCGATGCTCTCCGCATCCCCCTGCCGCTCGGCCATCTGCAGCGCCTCCTCATAAAAGACGATGGCATCGCTCCACTCCCCCAACCGGAAGGCGGCATGGCCCCGGCGGACCTTGCCGGCATAGCCCTCCACCGCGAACTGCTGTTCCTCAGCCTCGGTCATCCCGCCATAGCCGTAAAGCTGAAAGCGCCCCCACTCCCTGAAGGGAATACCCCGGGCCAGCATGCCCCGCTGGGTCTGTGCGAGCGCCACCGCCGGGGGCATGCTTTTGAGATTGGCGTAAAAAAGTCCGTAGAACTCCGCTTCACGGCTCCTCTCTCCCGGCCAGAGGGTGAGAAGGAAGGAGGGCACACCGGCATAGTGAAGGCCGCGCTCCCACGCCAGACCGGGCTCGGCAGTGGCCACTCCGAGCAGGGGTTGTGTACCGCTCATGGTCAGCAGCCCGGCCGGGAACGAGTTGGCGTAGATCTCCTTGACTGCAAAACGGGCCGGAGCAGAACCGGGCACCCTGAATCCGATGCGGGATTCGAGGGGATCAATGGTATTCCAGGCGGTCTCGGCCTTGAGATGGATCAATTCCGCCAACCCCATGCTGTTGATCTGCGCCGGGAAGCTGTTCTGCTGCTCCCCCGGCTGCGGCCCGCTCACCTGATAGCCCTGTCCGGCCAGGGCCTGGGCCAGCATCGGATCATCCGCCATATAGATCCTCCGCCCCTGCAGCTTGCGTTTTTGCCCGGCGTAATACCAGGCGGTCAGGCTCGAACTCACGCTCACGGCCACCTCCCGGCCCGGCAGGGAGTGGATCGCAGCGCACCAGGGCAGGTAAAAAAGTTCTTCATCCGGGATGATGACCAGGCGCTGGGCCTCTTCCGGCAGCTTCAGGACGGGAGCGAGCAGGGAGTTCCACAGGGTATCGCCCGTGGCAGCATCCAGTCCGCCGGCGCGGCGCCAGGAGTCCAGGGCTGTGGCCAGGGCCTCCCCGGAGAGGGGTATTTCATTGAGCGCGACGCTCTGCGCCCTGATCGTCCAGGCCAACAGCCGCTCCGGCATGCGCTGATAAAGCACCAGGGCCTCGCGCTGTTGCAGATTTTTCTGTACCTGGAGCAGATCGACCGGTTGAACGCGCACCAGCCCCTCCAGTTCGGGGACCTCGGCGCGGAGTTGTTTGAGGATCTCTTCGTATTCATTTTGATAGCCTTCGAGCTGTTTTTTAAGCTCCCGGGTCCGCCGCGAGGCGACATTGCCCTGGGTGCGGGCGCGCAGGATGGCGCTGCTGGCCTGATCGATCTTGTCCTGCACAAAACGGGCATTGCCGAGAAAGATCTTGTGGCGCTCCCTGCGAAAGGTGATCTCCTCCCGGCCGATCAGATCCAGATAGGACTTGGCGCGCATCCGTTCAGCGAAGGTCAGAGCGCCCCTGGTATCGCCCATCCGCACCAGCGCCGCGATCACCCGCAGGTAGGGCTGCTGGTGGGTCCGGCGCATGTCGGGGGCCACCGCCCCGAGAGCGGCGGTGGGATGGGCCTCGAGCAGCTCGACGGCCTCGAGATAGAATTCGAGGGGGACGCTCTGAATGGCGTAATGGCGCCGGCTTTCGAGACTCATCCGCTCGAGCACCTCGCCGAGGGCGACATCGATCCGCCAGGCCAGAGTGTACTCGCCGCGGCGCAGGGCGGCCTTGCGGCAGCGGTTCAACTCCTCCCAGGCTTCCTCATAATCCCCGCCGGCGCGGTAGAGCTCAGCGAGGGCGTACATGCTCGCCAGCTCACTCCTCTCCAGGCCATAACGGCGGCTGAGATCGAGGGCCTCATCAAGGTATCCTTTCACCCGACCCATCCGCTCCAGATCCGCCATAGTGGCGGCCAGAGCGCCCGGACCGGAACGCTCACCCTCCGGCCGGGCCTCAATGAGCATCACCTCGGCCAGCTGGAGGAGGAGCTGCGCCCGATCGCGATTGTAGAAAAGCTGGGTGTTATCCAGAAAAGCGAGGGCCCCCTGCAGGGCGACGGCAGCGGAATCGGCATAGAGCCCAGGCTCCGCGGCCGGGCTGTGGCCGAGCTGGCGCTGCAGATGCAGACCGCTGGCGATGCGCCCCATGTTCAGGGTGTTGCGAATCACGCCGTCGGCGATGGCGTATTTTTCACAGAGGCCCAGCGAACGCCGGTAATACTCCCAGGCGCGGAGGTAATCGCCCCTGAGGAAATGAATATAGCCGAGATTGTTGTAAAAGGTTGCCTCGGCGCGATAGTCCTTGCGGCCGTGAAAAAGCTCGACCTTTTTCTCGACATAGCTGATGGCACTGGAATACTCCTTGTTCCGCTGATAGCTGTCGGCGAAGATGGAAAAAATCAGGGCGCGTTCATCCTCGGTGGTGAAGCTCTTGAGCGAATTCATGCCCATGGTGCTGAAATCGATAAAGGGGACCGGGAAATACCAGCCGAGGAACCCGACCTCCATCCGGCTCGACTCCCCCTTGATCCTTTTGATCTTGCCGCTGTCGAGCAGATCCAGGGCGCGGCGGGCGTAGACGATCGCATCGGCGGGCTCATCGAGACGGAGATAGTTGTAGGCGATGCTGCGATAGCTGCGCATCAATTCGGGCAGGGCATTGTTCCTCTTTTCGATCTCCGCCGCCTGCTGGAAATGATCGATAGCCGCCTCGTACTGTTCGCCGATTTCGTAGAGCAGTGCCAGCCGCTTGGTATTGAGCAGAACCCGGGGCTCCCTGTCCATCGCAGCATAGAGCTCGATGGCGTGGCGGAGGAAGCGCGGCCCCTTTTCCAGGTCCTCGGTCACCAGGGCGCAGTGGCCCATCCGTTCGTATATGAGGGCCTCACGCTGCCTGTCGGTGAAAGAAGAGTCGTAGAGCAGCTTCACCTGATAGAATTCATAGGCCTTTTCATAACCGAACTCGCCGAGGTTGTAATAGTTATTGGCGAGGTTGAGGGCGAGATTGGCCTCCAGCTGCGGCTCGAGGATTTCGTCATTGAGGACGATCGCCTTGTTCAATTCGTGGATGGCGCGCTCGTAATAGCGCGCCGGCTTACGCTCCTGGTAGAAGGTGAGGCGGTGGTAGAGATCGACGAAGGGGGCCTTGACCGCATTCCATGCCCGGGCCAGGAAGGGAGTCGGTTTGGCGCGCTGCCGGGCCTCATAGTTCTCCATCATCTCAAAATTGAAGGCGATGGTGAGATAGCCTGGGACCATGGTATAGTCATAGGAGAGGGCGCGGGCGATGATCGCGCTCGAACGGTTGACCAGGTAAACCGGGTCGAGTCCGTCCGGATCGTTAAAGAGTTCAGCCTTTTCGGTTCCCTTGTAGCTGTAGGCCAGACCCAGGGCGTAGGTGAGGATATTATCGCCGGGGTGAAGAATGTTGATCTGGCGGTACTCCTCGATGGCCTGATCGATCTTTTTCTGATAATACATGCATTCCAGATAGCTGCGATGGGCCTGCAGGTTGTGCAGGTCCCTCTCCCAGGCACTGCGATAGCGCATGGCGGCCAGCTGGAGGTCTCCGCTGGCGCGCAATTTGTCGGCGGAGGAGAGCAAGGCCATGACCAGCCGGTCGGAGGCGAGGACGGCCAGATCGGGGCGTTCCTGCTGCTGCTCCTTGACCAGCTGGTCGAGGAGGGCGAGGGCGCTGCCGCTGTCGCCGAGGCGGAGCCAGGCCTCGGCACGGCTCATCCGGGCTGTGAAGAGTTCGTCGACAAGCTCCGGAAAGAGGGTCTCCATCGCCTCGAACTCACGGATGGCGGCGCGGTACTCCTTGTTGCGGAGCAGGATATTGCCGATGCGGAACTGCGCCTCCGCCGCCAGGGCCGGAAAGCGGCTGTACTGGCCGACGATCTCGCGGTAGCGGGCGATAAAGGCTTCAGAGCCCTTGCGGCCTGAAATGAGCAGATCGAGAATCCGGTCCCGCGCCTGCAGCATCCACTGACGCTGGTCGGGATAGAGGTCGACGACGTGAAGATAGGCCTGGACCACCTCCTCCTGGCTGGCGAACTGCCGGAAGAGGTCGCCAATCTTGAGCTGGCTCGCCGCGCAGGCATCCCGCTCCCCCGGATACTCCTTCTGCACGCGGGCGTACTCCTGAAAGGCGCGGGTGTGCTCTCCCGATTCGAAATAGAGGTCGCCGAGGGCCAGGCGGGCGGCCGCGGCCGGCGCCGGCTGGTCGTCGTAGCGCAGCAGGAGCTCCTCGATTCCGTGTTTGAGCAGCCCATTGGCGCTGCCGCTGCTCTTGCCCTGTACGCCCAGCCCCAGCAGGGCGAGTTCGGCATAGGCAGCGGTTTCGCGCTCGCCCGCATAATGGGCAATGACCAGCTGCAGGAAGGAGCGGGCCGCCCCCTCATCCCCCTGCAGCATTGCCACAATGCCCATCTCATGGAGGGCGCGGGCGGCGTATCGGCTGCTGTCCGGGAAGAAATCGACCAGGCGTCTCAGGGCGATGAGCCGCTCACTGAGGAGCCGCTGTTCCTTTTCGTCAGGCTCGACCTCCCGGTAACCCAGACAGAGGGGTCCCAGGTACCAGCGTGAGGCTCGTTCCAGGAGGGGGAACACCACATCCGCCCAGCGGTACTGCGCGGCCGCGCCCGGCTGCCGCGGTACGGACCCGTCGAGGGGGATGGACCAAATGTCGAGGTTGCCGCCGCGGTCGGATGAAAAATAGACGCGCTGGTCTCCGCCGCACCAGGGCTGCATAATGTTGTCGCTGCCACTGGTGAGGGGCATGGCGCTGCGCACCATGAAGGGATTGAAGCCGGGTTGAAAGAGGCGGGCCAGTGGCGAGGAGAAGAAGGGGCTCTCCGCCGGGGCTGGCAGAGGGGCCATCTCCCAGAGGGCGCCATGGTCTGCGGGCGTCAGCAGGGAATCGCCGTTGCAGTCTCTGTCGAAACGCAGAAAGACCAACCGGCTGGCATCCGGCGACCAGGTCGGGAAGCCTTCAGCAGCCTCGCCCCGGGTCAGGGGATAAAGCGAGGGCTCGCGCGGATCCCACAGACCGTCGACCTCCCCATGCGTGGGCCTGGGGCCGTGCAGATTGATCAGCCAGATGTCGCCGCCGTTCTCTGCGCCGGCGCGGAAGGAGGTGAAGGCGATGAGGTCCTGCCTGGAGCTCCAGGCCGGGTGGGTACCGCCGAGAAAGGTGAGCTGGCTGGTCTTGCCGGTGTTGTCGTTGTGAAACCAGATCTCGTCCCGGCCGGAGGCATTGGAGACCCAGGCGATTTTCTTGCCGTCCGGCGAGACCGTCGGATAGCCGTCATAGCCCTGCCAACTGCTGATCTTTTGAGGCTCGCCCCTGGGGATGAGATGGCCCTCTACCTCGCGGAAGCGGATGCGCCAGATGTCGCCGCCGGCATCTTCCTTCTGCGAGACGAAAACCAGGGATCTGCTGTCCGGATACCAGACCGGATAGAAATCGTCGGCCTTGTTGAAGGTGATTTGCCGGCTGCTGGAACCGGTGGTGCTGCGCACCCAGATATCGAAATTGTAGGTCTGCCGGGAGACGTAGGCGAGGTATTTGCCGTCCGGTGAGAGGCGTGGCGAGAGATCGATGTCGGGATGGGTGGTCACCTGCCTGAGGTCGAGGGGCTGGGCTGCCGCCGCTCTTGCGGCCGGGGCGGTCGTCTGCATCGCTGCGCTCACCGTGGAGGCCGGACGGGCGCACGGGGCTGCGATCAGGCCCGCACAGAGCAGGGCCCGGAGAAAGGCCGGCCCTGCGGGGGTGCGGCCCCGTGGATAGGCATGAGAGCGGCGTTTCATCGCGTCACTTTCCCCGGATTGCGGGCTTTTCCACCCAGGTGCCATCCGGATTCTGAATCATGGTGCCGGGGGCCGAATTATCGAAATTGAGTTTGGCAAAGACCTCATTGGCCCTGGCCGCCTCGGCGCTGGTCTGGTTGATGGTCAGCACCCGCTCATAGATGATCAGGCGGTCGTTGTTCTCTTCCTCGATGATCTGGTCGACATAGAGGCGATACTCCGGATCGCCGTCGTAGCGGGGATGGGCAAGGGGCTGCAGCAAGCCGCGGTTGTTCTCGCCGACTACCTTGTCGGCCTTGAGCTCATCCACCTCATCCTTGTTGAACTTGCGGTTCTGGACCGCATCGATCACCTCTTTTTTGCTGCCCGAGACCACCGCTGAGGAAGTCGCGCCGACCGCCCGCGCCGAGGCAATGAGCCAGGAATCGCTCTCGATCTGCTGATAGGCGCCGAGGACCTGATTTTCGAGGGCGGTCTTTTCGCCGGTTACATTAAGCTCCGGGGCCCTGACGGTGCAGCGCAGCAGCGCCAAACTTATGAACATAATCAACAACCACATAGATCGATGCATAAAACCTCCCGTTCTCCCGAGTCCGCACCGCGCGTTCACCGCGCCGCCGGGCCCTGGCCGGAGCTTCTGAGGAACATGTCGAGGGGAATGCGCGCCAGCTCCACCTTGCCGCCGCTGAGGCGCATGGGAAAATACCAGGGCTGCGCAAAAATAATCTCCGGATAGAGATAACCGTGACGCAGCACAAAGGTCATCAGTTTGGGCTTGAAACCCCGATTGATCAGCAGCCTGGTCGTGCGGATGCTTGAATCGACACCCTGGGGATCCAGCGAGCGCAGCAGATTGTCCGCCACCTTGGGCCCGATCTCCGTAATATAGGCCTGGCCCTCCAGCCTGATCCCTGCAGCCGGGTCAAGCCCGATACCCTGAAAATCCATGTTGCCGTTGATGATGCCGTATTTGCCGTCACGTGTCCCCTTGGGCAGGAGAAGATCCGAATTGACATTGGCAAAAGTGAGATTGATGCCATAGGCGGCCTTTTTCAGGTTGCCGCCGGCGAGGTCCAGCACCATCCGCCCTCCCAGATTGCCGCCGTAGAGCCGCGCCACCAGCGCCGGCACCTCCAGCCGACCCTCGCCGGCGTAGAGTTCAAGATCGATATCCTCCACCGCATACTCTTTCAACTCCACACGGCCGATGCGGAGACGCGAAAAACCCGGCAGCCGCTCGTGATAGTATTGGCGGTAGGCCATATAGTCCATGAAAGCGTTGCTCGGGGTCGCGATGCGGAAAGCCGGACTGGCGAGCAGCCGCTTGTTGACAAGATCCACCTCCTGGCGGAGATGAAGATCAGTGAGGACATCGCGGATGTAGACATTGTCCGGCATGAAAAAGCTGACCCCCCTGGTCGAGATGTCGGCTGCGACACGGGCCAGGGCGGTATCCGCCTCCACCGTGACGAGCAGATCGCTGTCGCCGCGCATCCTGATGCCCTGGGGAAGGCGCAGGGTATCGGCAATCGACTGATTAAGGGCAAAACGGGCCTTGATCCGCATGGCCCTCTTCAGCTCCGCGATGCTCGCCTCGAACGAGCCGCTGGTGAAGAGGTCGGGCAGTTCAAGGCGCCCCTTTGCCTCGATCAGCGAGGACAAATCCTTGCTTGCAAGCTGCAGGGTGAGCTGGTTGTGATGAAAGGCAACCCCGCCGGCCTTGCCGACGCGCAGGCTGTCCAGCCCGGCCTCCACGAGGGCGTGGATGCCGTCTCCGTTGGCAGCGGTGAGGCGGGCATCGATGCCGAGACCGTTCACCAGGGTGAACTGGGCCGGGGCCCGGAAGGAGGTCCCGGCCGTCGTCATGCGGACATCGACATCGTAGCGCAGCCCCGAATGATTGAAGCCGATCCGGCCTCCGCCCATGAAAGTGGTCGTCCCTGTGAGATCCGCCTCGGCAAAAGGCTCGCGCAGCAGCTCGGGCAGCCAGGCCCAGATCGCATCGTGACGGATGGCCAGGCGGTCGAAATTGAACCGGATCTGCCTGTCCCCCCGGTTGAGGATTTCGGCCCTCGCCGCAGCCTCGACCATGCGGTTGAGGGCCAGACCGAGCGAGTCGATCCGGATCAGGGCGAGCGAGGTATCCGTGCCCGCCTGCAGTTTCATCTCGAGCTCGAGCTCGTCCAGATGCACCGGCTCCTCGTCGATGAGCAGGATCAGGGGAGTGCTCTTCACCTCCAGAGCGGCAGCGATGCGGTCGAGTCCGTCAAGATGGAAGGAGAAGAGGGCCCCGGCCTTGCCGGAGACGGCGAGGGCGGGAAAGCGCCCGAGATCGAAGCCGCTGAGGCTGACGGTGCCGCCTCCGCTCAGATCCTGAAGTGAGGCCGGGGCGCTCAGGTCGCATTCGCCCTCGGCCTTCAGGCCCATCAGGTCATCGAGGCGAAGGGCGATGTGCGCCTTCTCGGGCAGCATGAGTCGGTTGAGCACCATATCCGCGGTCGCGCTCCCGGCCCCGGCCGTCAGGGGTGTACTCCCCGGCTGCAGCAGGCGCAGGCCGTCACAGATGAGCGCGGCCGTCAGGGCGGTCCTTTCAGCCCCCCCGGGCAGGAGACGGCCCCGCAGGTCGAAGGAGGCTCCCAATCCCCGCAGCCGGAGGGAATCGCCATTGAGGGAGAGGCCGGCATGACGCAGCTCGAGGGGGAGCTGATACTCAAAGCCCTCGTCGAGCGAACCCGCGATCTCCGCCCCGCTGAAGTGGAGGGCGGCCTCCTCCTCGAGCCACTGCAGATCAGGGAACCGGCCGGGCGGGAGCAGCTCCTGCGCCAGCGACAGGGCCTGATCGAGGGGGATCTCGCCATGAGAGAGACGCGCGGAAAAACGTCCTTGGCCATAGAGGCCCTCGGCGGCGCCTTCAGCCACCAGCCATCTCCGGCCGTCGAGGGCGAGGATGAGGGAATCGAGATGCGCGGAGCCGATGTGCCCGTCGCCGTGGAGGCCGAGCGCCAGGTTGAGCCGGGGGCGAAAGGCGGTTCTCCGTACTGATCCGGGTGCCTCTTCCTCATAGACGAGCTCCCGGAGCTGGAGACCGAGCGCCAACCGGAGGTCATGATAGCTGCGCAGCGAAAGCCGGGTATCGAGGTCAAGCAGCGCCTCCAGCCGGAGGGTGCTGCCGCTGCGCAGATCGCTCTGGCTCAGAGAGAGCGGGGTTGCCTGGCAGCGGATCGCCAGATCGGCCTGCAGGGCGCTGTCGTTGCGGAGGAAACCGCCCCCCGGCAGCCGGACATCTTTCAGGACCGCGTCAAGATCCCCTATGAAAAACTCCTGCCGGGTCAGGGTGTCAGCAAGGACGACCCTGATCCGGCTGTCGCGCAGACGCAGGCTGCGCAGATCGAGGGTGAGAGGCAGTTCGGTGCGGGCCAGGGCTGCAAAATCGATCAGGGTGGTATCGAGCATGTCGACAAAAAACTCCATCTCCGGACCGACAATCTCAATCTCGCGCAGGTGGAGCTTGTTCTTGAAAATATCCCTGAGGCTGTAGCGGACGGCGATCTGGCGGGCATGGAATTGACGGAGGACGAAGAGGTCATAGCCGGAGGTGGAATCGGGATAGGGGGAGAGCGAGACCTCCTCAAGGATGAAGCCGCGCAGGGGATGCAACCAGACCTTTCTCAGCGAGAGGCGGCGATCCAGTTTTTCAATGGCCGCCTCATTGATCATCGCTTTGATTCGCGCCGGGGGATAGAGCAGGCGCAGGACCAGGACAGCCGAAAAGAGCAGAAACAGAAGGGCGAGAAAGGAGAAGAGGACAAACCGCAGCAGACGGCGCAGCCGGGAACGCCGGTGGCGCGGGGAGACAGGGCTGGAGGGGGTATCAGCTGCAGGCATCATATTAATCATCCTTGGCCGCCCGCATCAGGGTGAGCGGGCAAGCCGGTGGCTTGATGGCCAGCCGGAAGCGGTATGATCACTCCCCGGTGGGCTCCTCGAGCAGTATCTCCCGCTCCGGATCCAGGCCAGAGGATATTTTGGCCCCGAGTTCTGCGGCCGACATGGCGTAGAGGGGGCTGATCTCAACGGGCACGGCCAGGGAGCCGTCGGCGTGGCGCCGCGGCCGGATTCCACATGCCTCCAGCCAGCCGGCGAAGAGTTCGCTCAGATCGCGCCGGGCTGTGGCGGGGGAATCCTCCCCCTCCCTGTTCTTGATCGGACTGAACTCTAGACGGCGGTCGGTCTCCAGCACCAGGACGCGCTCTGCAAATGAAAAGGCATCAAAAATAAACTGCTCGAACTTGACCGCATTGAGTCCCCCGGCCGCCAGCTCAGCCCCTTGCTCCTCGACGCTGGCCATTTTCTTGCGGGCAATGTGGTAGGGCAGCTCGATCTTTTGCCGCAGCAGCCGTTCGAGAAAATCGAGGGAGAAAAGATGGATGGCGATGCTCCCCTGACCGAAAAGCAGTTCCCCCGCGGCGGTGCACGCGGTCTTTTTCTCGTCCGGCAGCTCTGAATACTCGATGACCTTGCAGATCCCGTTCTGCCGGCCGATATTGCCCAGCTTTTCCCAGGGGTCGCGTTTGCGGACCGTGCGGGCGGACATCTCCGCCCCGATCTCCTCGTGAAAGCCCATATAGGCGGGATCGGCGATCCGGACCAGCACATTGTCCACCTGGAAATGGAAGAGGTGACGGATGCCGCGCCGGCGCATATCCTCGAGGAGTTGATGTTTGCGGAGGGCATAGAGGACCCCGCCGTGGCCATCGGGAGAGAGGCTCAGGCGCGCCGGGGATTCGAGGAGGAGCTGGCCGCGAAGGTCAAAAACCGGCAGCATGCGCTGAGGGAAGCAGAGGATGGTGTCGGGATCCTTGCCGAACCAGCTGTTCTGTTTGAAAAAAGCAATGGTCTCCTCATGATTCGCCGGGCTGGTCATGACGTAGAAGGGCAGGGGACGGCCGTACCTCCGCTCCATGGCCACCATCTTTTCGATGTGATACTGAAAGAGGCTGCGGCCGCTGACCGGGCCGACGGGGTATTTCCCCTTGGCGCCGGGATAGCCGAGGCGTGTGCCCTGCCCACCGGCCACAACCAGAACCCCCAGCGCGCCATCCGCCAGCAGCTCCTCGCCGTGCCTGCGCGCCCGCTCCCATGCCCGCTCCTCCTCCGGGCCTGACGGCAGGGGGATATGGGGCATGGGGGAAAAACCTTCGAGACTGCCGGCGCCGGCCTCAACCGGCGGCCATGCCCGCTCCCGCTGAGCGGCAATGAATTCCAAGTCCATTGCTTCGAGCTGGTCGAGCAGACCCTGTCGTCCTTCCTCGTCCAGTGCGGGCCAGTAGCGCAGCACCTGCTCCTGCCCCAGAACCCCCAGCCGCTCCTTTATGCGTCGATAGCGCTCGTCCACTCGCCGGGCTCCGCTCATGGTTTCTTTTTATCAGGCCTGCCAGCCGCCCCTGCGGCTTTTTGGGGGCCGCCGCGCAGAGCCAGCTCCAGCACTTCGTCCAGGGTCTCGACGAAATGGAAGGTCATCTCCTTCTTGGCGTGGTCGGGGATCTCCTCCAGATCGTCCCGGTTCTTCGCCGGCATGATGACCTTGCGGATGCCCGCCCGCCGCGCCGCCAGGACCTTCTCCTTGATGCCGCCGACGGGGAGAACCTTGCCGCGCAGAGTGACCTCGCCGGTCATGGCGATGTCGCTGCGCACCGGCCGCTTCTGAATGAGGGAGACCAGGGCGGTGGCGAGGGTCACACCGGCGGAGGGGCCGTCCTTGGGGATGGCGCCGGCCGGAATGTGGATATGGAGATCATTCTTTTCGAAAAAATCCTCTTTGATGCCCAGTTCCTGAGCGTGGGCGCGGATCCAGGAGAGCCCGGCCTGGGCCGACTCCTTCATGACATCGCCGAGCTGGCCGGTCAGCATCAGCCCCTTGGTGCCGCTCATCTGCGTCGCCTCGATGAAGAGGACATCGCCGCCGGTGGGAGTCCAGGCGAGCCCGACCGCTACGCCGGGTTCGTTGGTGCGCTCGGCCACCTCCGAATAGAAACGGCGCGGCCCGAGCAGCTCGACCACGGTCTCCGGCTTGATGGTATATGGACCGCTCTCCCCGGCGGCGATCTTTTTGGCCATCTTGCGGCAGACCGTCGCGATCTCGCGCTCGAGGTTGCGCACCCCCGCCTCGCGGGTATAGTCGCGGATGATGCGGGTAAGGGCGGACCTGGCGAACTTGATATCCTTTTTACGCAGGCCATTTTCCGCGATCTGACGCGGCACCAGATAGGTGACCGCGATTTGCAGCTTTTCCTCCTCGATGTAGCCGGGCAGCTCGAGCACCTCCAGGCGGTCGCGCAGGGCCGAGGGAATGGTGTCGAGCACATTGGCCGTGGTGATGAACATCACCCGGGAGAGGTCAAAGGGTACATCCAGGTAATGGTCAGTGAAGGAAAAGTTCTGCTCCGGGTCGAGCACCTCGAGCAGGGCCGAGGAGGGATCGCCGCGAAAGTCCTGGCCGATCTTGTCGACCTCGTCGAGCATGAAAATCGGATTGTTGCTGCCGGCGTTCTTGATGCCCTGGATGATGCGGCCGGGCAGGGCGCCGATATAGGTGCGGCGGTGGCCGCGGATCTCCGCCTCGTCATGGACGCCGCCAAGAGAGATGCGGATGAAACTGCGCCCCATTGCCCGGGCGATCGAGCGGCCCAGCGAGGTCTTGCCCACTCCGGGAGGGCCGACGAAACAGAGGATCGGACCCTTGGTGTCCGCCTTGAGTTTGCGCACGGCCAGATACTCGAGGATGCGCTCCTTCACCTTGATGAGATCATAATGATCCTCATCCAGCACTTCGCCCGCCTTGTTGATGTCAAGATTGTCCTCGGTGGCCTTGGCCCAGGGCAGGGCCACCATCCAGTCGAGGTAGGTGCGCGCCACAGTGTATTCGGCCGCGCCCGGCTGCATCTTGCTCAGCCGGTCAAGCTCGCGCATGGCCTCCTTTTCCGCCTCCTCGGGCAGCTGGGCCGCCTCGATTTTTTCGCGCAGTTCCTCGATCTCGGCCGAACGCTCATCGCCCATCCCCAGCTCTTTCTGGATGGCGCGCAGCTGCTCGCGCAGGAAATACTCGCGCTGATTCTTGCCCAGTTCGGTCTGCACCTTGTCCTGGATCCTGGAACCCATCTCGAGGACCTCAAGCTCACGGTTGACGTAAACAGTGAGCCGCTTGAGCCGCCTTTTCACATCCACGGTTTCGAGGATCGTCTGCTTCTCTTCCAGGGTAAGGTTGAGGTTGGAGGCGACCAGATCGGCAAGCTTGTCCGGATTGCTGGTGTTGACCACCACCACCTGCAGTTCATCCGGCAGCTGCGGCACCAGGCTGACTACCTTCTGGAACTGAATGGCGACGTTGCGCTTCAGGGCCTCCAGCTCGGTGGAGGGGGTGTAGCGCTCTTCCAGCTTCTCCACCTCCCCGATGAAATAGGGGGTCTCCTGCACCAGCCGCTTGACATGGATGCGCGAAAGCCCCTGGACCAAAACGCGCAGGGAGCCATCCGGAAATTTGAGCATGCGCAGGATGATCGCCGCACAGCCGTATTCGAAAACATCCTTGAGTCCCGGATCCTCTACCTCGGCCTCACGCTGGGCGACCAGCCCGAGGATCCGTGAACCGGCAATGACGTCGTTGATCAGCTGGACAGACTTTTCCCGCGCCACCACCAGAGGGGTGACAATATTCGGAAAAACCACCGTATCACGCAAGGGCAGGATCGGCAGCTGCTCCGGAATCCTGGCCACATCGATCTCTTCACCTGCAACCCCAGCCGGCACATCCATATTATCATCCATATCTACTCCAATCTCATCCAGTTTCAATAAAGCCCCCGGTCGCCGCTCACTCATCCGGCTCGATGCTGCTGATCGGGATCTCGACAGCCCGCTCATCCTTGGAGATGACCACCTGCAGCACCCCATCCTCGAGCGTGGCGGTAATTTCATTGTGTACCACACTCTCGGGAAGAGCGATGACCCGTAAAAAATGGCCGTACTGCAGCTCGAGCTGATGATAGTAGATGCGCTCCTCCGGCCGCCTTTCTGCGCGGACCCCGCTGATGATCAGCCTGCCGCCCTTGAGCTCGATGTTCACATTCTCCCGGGCGACGCCGGCGAGCTCGACCCGTATCTTCACCTGCTGCTCACTCTCGAGGATATCGGTGTTCGGTTTCCACCAGGAGCTGACCGGGGCTTCCGCCTCCGGACAGTAGTAGGTGCATCTGCGGCTCCTCAGCCCGCCGCGATCGCTCATGTCGCGGATGACGCGCAATACTTGTATGGGCATGTCACCAGGCCTCCATGACTCTCCCCCAAACGCTCCTGTTATCGCAGCCCTGCGGCTGCAAGAGAGATAATTCCGTTTTCCGCTCAAATATTCCCGCCGGACGGCGCCGGGCCTAACTGATCTCCTTGATCCGGTCGAGGTCCTCATCCTTGCCTAAAAGTACCAGGGTATCACTGTCCTTGATCACCCAGTCAGCGGTGGGGATCAGAACCACTTTTTCGGGGATCCACTCCTTGACCAGGAGCACGGTGACTCCATAGCGGTTGCGCAGATCGAGTTCCCCGAGGGATTTGGCGACGAAAGGCTTGGGCGGAGCGATCTCGATGATGCTGATGCCCTCGGTAAGGTTGATGGCGTGGAGATAGTACTCGCTCTCCAGGGTATGCGCCAGCCGCATCGCCTCATCCCTTTCCGGAAAGACCACCTGTGTAGCGCCGATGATATCGAGGATCCTGCCATGGTCATTGGTGATGGCCTTGGCGATGATCTTTTTCACCTTGAGTTCGCGCAGGAAGAGGGTGACCAGAATGCTGGCATCGATCTTTTCGCCCATGCTCACGATGACGCCGTCCAGCTCGGCCAGACCCAGACCCTCCAGGGTCTCCTTGTCTCCGGCGTCGGCGATGACGGCCCGCTCGACAAATCCCCGCACCTTGTCGATTTTCTCCTCATCGATGTCGATGGCGAGGATGTGGTGGCCGCGATGGCTGAGCTCCTTGGCCAGATAATGGCCGAAGCTGCTTAGTCCGATAATGGCAAAGGATTTCATGGTTTCCGTTTCTATGTAATGTTAACCGACGATTACATTCTCTTCCGCATAGCGCACTGGCAGGCTCTTCTGCGAGGCGATCGAAATGGCCAGCGTCACCGGTCCGATCCTGCCGATATACATGAGCAGGATGATGATCAGTTTCCCCCCGTCGCTCAAGCGTGGGGTGAATCCCATGCTCAGTCCAACCGTGCCCAGGGCTGAAAAGGCCTCGAAGACGATCTCGACCATGGTATTGCGGGCGAGGGGATCTGGGGGACCGCTGCTCTCGGTGACGGCCATGAGCAGGGCGGCCAGGCTGACGGCCATCACCCAGAAAAAGCTGATTCCGATCGCCTTGGTGACGATCTGCTCGGGGATGCCGCGTTCGAAGATGCGCACCTGTTCCTTCGAGCGCAGCCGTGTGAAAAAGGAGGCCATGATGATGGCGAAGGTCGTGGTCTTGATCCCGCCGCCGGTGGAGCCCGGCGATGCGCCGATGGCCATGAGGATGATGAGCACGATCAGTGCTCCATTGGTCAGCTTGTCGATCGGCAGGGAGTTAAAACCCGCTGTCCGGGCGGTGATGGACTGGAAAAAGGAGCTGAGCAGCTTGCCCCCGGCATCAAAGCCGTGCATCGTGTTATCGCCCTCAAAAAAAAGCAGCAGACAAGCGCCGATGAGGATGAGCCAGCCGGAAACCCCCAGGGCGATCTTGCTGTGCAGGGTTAGGCGCTTTCGCCCCCGGGGCCGCCAGTAAAAAAGATCATACAGAACCCAGAATCCCAATCCCCCGAGTACGATCAGAACCATCACCGTGAGGCTGATGGTCACATCGGAGGCATAGCCCATCATGCTCGAATTAAAGGGCGAAAAGCCGGCATTGCAAAAGGCGGAGACGCTGTGAAAGATCCCGAGCCACAGGGCCTTCCCCAGAAGGTAATCCTGACTGAAACGCAGGGTCAGAATGACTGCCCCGATCCCCTCGATGAGCAGGGTGCCGATGACGGCAAATTTCAGCAGGCGGCCCAGATAGGGAACCGGCTGGCTGCTAATGCTGTTCTCGATCAGATCGCGCCCGCGCATGCTCAGCCGTCCGGCCAGAATGTAGGCAAAAAAAGTGGAAAAGGTCATGATCCCCAGCCCGCCAATCTGGATGAGCAAAAGGATAACCACGTTGCCGAAAAAGGTGTAGGTGGCGGAGATGTCCAGCGGAGCCAGGCCGGTTACACAAGTCGCCGATGTCGAGATGAAGAGGGCATCGATGAGACGTGCGTTGGGGTCCAGCTTGCTAACCGGCAGGGCAAGCAGCAGCGTCCCAACCAGAATCAGGAAGAGAAAGCTGAGCGCCAGGATATGGGCTGGATGAAACTGGCGGGCGATTTTTTGCCAGAATTGCAGTGTTGCCTTCATGAGTTCCTTCATATAAAAAAGGTGAACAGTCGCCTGTTCACCTCATAGTATACATAAAAATGGGAAAAGATAAAAGCAAATTTAAATCATGACTTGAAGATGGGATCGAGATGGCGGACGGGACAGGGATAGCCCCCGTTCTGATACTCACAGTCCCCCCAGTAAAAACACTGCACCGAACAGATGGTTTCGCTCTCCCGGATCTGCTGGGAGGGATACTCCTTGTTCTGCTGCTTGACCTGGCGCAGTACCCGGCGCTTCTCCTTGAAACCCGCCCAGCCCGTCTTTTTGAGCAGACCGACGGTAATCAGCTTGGCCAGGTTTTTGGCCGCCCGCGAAGTGGGGTCATCCACCACGAAGGGGCGCAGCTCCTTGACCGCCCGGCGCACGCTCTCGTCATGCTCGACATAGCCGAGAAAATTCATCTTCATCGCCAGCAGCTCCTCGACCGCCGTGCGCAGGGCAACCCCCTCCTTGACCTCATCCTCGGAATGGACCATGTTCAGGATCAACGAGGGGGTAAAGCCATCCAGAATACCCTGGATTCTTTTCGCCGTAGCGGGATCCTCTCCGGCAAGCTTTTGCAGCGCGGCGCCGACAGACTGCGACATCCGCCCCGAATCGGCAAAGACCTCCTGCTCCAGCCGGTTGATCGCATCCGGATCATCCTTGAATTCGCGCGTGAGCTTGCGCATGAGCGCGATCTTGAGAAAATTGAAGGTCTCCTGGATCGCCATGGGCTCCGGCGTCGTCACCGCCAGCCCGTGGTCAGCCGCAAGGAAAAAGTCGATGACGTTGTAGGACGAGCCCGCCCCGAGATCAAGGAGGATAAAGTCCGCATCGATCTTGCGCAGCTCATTGATGAAACGCAGCTTCTGGGAATAGCGCGGATTGGCGAGGCCCAGGGTGCCACAGGCGCCGCTGATCAGCTTGAGATTCTCGATGGGGGTATCGAGAAGGATATCGCTCAGACTCTCTTTTTGCAGGGAATAGAAATGGTAAAAGGTATACTGCGGTTCAAGGATTCCCATGCAGGTGTGGAGATTGGCGCCCCCCAGATCGGCGTCCACCATCACCACGCGGTAACCCAATGCCGCCAGGCCGATGCCAATCGAGGCCGTGAGCACAGTCTTGCCCACCCCGCCCTTGCCGCCGCCGATGGCGTAAACCATACGCTCGGAGGGTGTGCTCACCGGCCCCGGAAAAAGCTTGCGCAGCTCCTCGAGATGGCCGGCACGAACCCATTCATTGCTGGCCTCGCTGAAGACCAGGTCGTCCTGGTCGAATGAACCTTCCGTGACCAGCTTTTTTAATTCATTATAGGAGTACGGGCCTAGCTGTTGATCCTTGATCTTGATGAAGACGGACATGATGCTCTCTTGCTTTCGTCAAATAGTGCGATGATGCAGCCTTTGCAGACGCTGTCCGTGCGGGAAATGCGGCACCCCCGGCAACCTCCATGCTTCATTGAGCTACTGAAAAATAGGTGTCAAGCATCACATTTGCGGAAATATTTTTCAACTCCTCACTGGTTTTGTGCCGGCGGCGGCTCTTTGCCGTCCGCTTCGCTCTCCAGCTCCTCCTCGTACTCCTCCTCCCGGTCCCTGCGCTCGAGCAGATTCACATCATCCTTGTGTTTGCGCATGGAGAGGTAGGAGAGGAGATGGGCCGCATTGAGGGTCGAAAGGCCATAGGAAAATACCCATCCCGCCAGGAAGAGCAGGCTGAAGGCATAAAGATAGCCGGAAACCGCCACCGTCGGCCGCGCCAGCTCCTGCACCGGCAGATAGTAGAACTCCTGGGTGAAATAGAGCAGGGGGGTAAAGCCGCGAAAGAGCCAGAAGAGCATCCCCTCTCCCGCTGCGGTCCACGCCTGGACAAGCGCCTGGCCGTTGTTGGCCAGGTCGGCATAGTTACCGCCCATGAAATAGGAGAAAAGAGAGTTGGTGAGCCCCACAGCCCGTTTGCAGAAAAAAGCGAGAACGCCGAGTGCAAAGAGAGCCAGAAGAACGGAGAGCAGCTCGTAGATCAGCAGCCGCCAGGGCTGGTTCCAGACCAGCGAAAAGAGTTGAAAAATCGATTCAAAGGCATCCTCGTCGGTCGCGGCGATCACAGCAGGGGCGTACAATAGAGCGACCAGCAAAACCATCCCGAAAAAAATAATCAACAGGGCGAGGACGAACCAGATAACCGCCAGGAGAGCAATGCCCAGCTCCCCGGCCCAGGGAATCCGCCCCGCCAGACCGGCCAGCCAGGCACCGCCGATGAAGAGCAGCATCAGCAGCCCGAGCACCGTCGGGGTCATGATCACCGCTCCGAGCTTGCGCCAGGCGAAGGCATAGGCCTTGCGCCAGCTGTAGAAATGTTCGCCCTTGCACGACATGTAGAGGGCGCGTGCATGCGCCGTCTGGGCAATCAGCAGCGCACAAAAGGCGGCCGCGGCCGCCAGCCCCTGCAGAAGCCAGCTGTACCAGGGGAAAGAATATCGGGAGGCGGAAAGCGCTGGCAAAAGACCAAATCGGCTCCAGATTTCCCCCGGAGCAGGGCCGGCCAAAAGCAGGGCCAAAAAGGTGAGCAAAAAATAGGTCAGCCATCCCGCCGCGATCCCGACCAGCAAGATCCACATCCGCTGGAGGCTGAACGCCAGGCGAGGCGCACGAAAAAGATCGCGAAAATCAAACCGCAACGATACCATAACTCCTCCCAAATCTCCGGTGTGCGATGCGCCACCATAGTATACCACATTTTTTACAAAAATCCAACGGGGTTTCGCTATTTCCGGCCAAAGGCGCGCAGGCGTCGCATCGCCTCATCCTCGAGGGCAGTCATGATCTCCTTCTGGCGGACATCTCCGTCCTCATAGCCGAGGAGGTGGAAGATGCCGTGCGCAGTCAGCCGCTGCAGCTCCTCGCCCGCACTCACCCGGTATTCCCGGGCCTGCCGCAGGGCGGTCTCGAGGCTGATATAAACCTCCCCTTCCAGCACAGGCTCCTCCGCCGTGGTCAGATTGCAGGAGATTACATCCGTGCTCCCGCTGCGCTGGAAGATGCGCCGGTTGAGCCGGATGATCTCCTCCTCCGGCACCACGATGATCTGCACCCGCCACCCCCCCTGAGGGCGGGCCTGCTCAAGAATGAGTTCCGCGATCAGGGTCAGCTCACCGGCGGAGATCTCCGGCTTTTTGCAGCCATCGACGAGGCTCACCTGCCGGGGCAGAGTCGGCTTGCTCATCACTCCCCCTCGTCGTCCGTGTTCTGGTTGGGATAGGGAATACGGCGGTGAAAGCGCGCATTGAGGGTCTTCTGAAAGGCCTCCGAAATCCGCGCGAGATCCTGCAGGGTCAGGGGCGAGTTGTCGAGTTCGCCGCTCTTGAAGCGTTCATCGATGATCTGGTCGACGATGTTCTTGATCCGGCTGTAGGAGGGATCGCGAAGAGTGCGCGAGGTGGCCTCGACCGCATCGGCGAGCATGACGATGGCCGATTCGCGGATGCTCGGGCGGGGGCCGGGATAGCGGAATTCATCCTGGGGAACCGCCCCCTCCCCCTTCTGCTCGACGGCCTTTTGGTAGAAATAGTGCATCAGGCTGGTGCCGTGATGCTCCTCGATGAAGGCGCTGACCGCCGGAGGGAGGTGATACTGGGCGGCCATCTCCGCGCCGCGCCGGACGTGATTCTGCAGGATCAGGGAGCTCATCGTCGGGGTCAGCTTTTCCTGGGGATTACGTCCGCGCATCTGATTCTCGACAAAATATTCCGGTTTTTCCAGCTTGCCGATGTCGTGGTAATAGGCGCCCACCCTGGCCAGCAGGGCGTTCGCCCCGATCGCCTCGGCCGCCGTTTCGGCGAGATTTCCTACCGAAAGGGAGTGGTGATAGGTCCCGGGGGCCTGCAGGGCCAGCTGTCGCAAAAGGGGATGGTTGAGGTCGGAAAGCTCAAGCAGGGTCATGTCCGTGGTGAGGTGAAAGGTGCGCTCAAGCAGCAGCACCAGGGCATAAGCGATGATTGGAGAGATGAAGCCGTTGATGAAGCCCAGCCCCCAATCGCGCAGGATTTCCTGGAAGGATTGATAGTTGAGCAGGTCGTGCACGGTTATCGAGAGCAGATAGGCGGCCATCACCACCCCCATGCTGCGCAAAACCCAGTTGCGCGTCCTCACCCGGCTGACCGAGAGGATCGCCATGGCGCTGACAAAGATGGAGATATAGGCGATGCCGAACTCATTGCCGCGCATCGCTCCGACCAGCAGACTGACCGAAATGGCGTAGAGCAGCCCCACATAGACATCGAAAAAGATCGTGATGATCATGGCCCCCGCCGCCACCGGGATGAGCAGCGGAGAGAGATTGAGCTGGGTGACCAGAAAAGTGAGCCCGGCCGGCAGCAGCACAATCAGGGCGATGAGCAGCAGCTGTTTGGGGGCGTTGGCGATCTCCCCCCTTCCCTGCCACAGGAAAAAGAGCAGGATGCTGAGGATGAAAAGCGAGTTGCCCCATTGGCCCAGGCCATGCAGAAGGCGGCTGATAAGGCCCTTCCCCTCGCCGCGCTCGGTCTTGGCGGCGGCATAGGAGTTTAGTTTTTCGATATGCCCGCGGGTGATGCGCTCGTGTCCGTCGATAATGCGCTCCCCGGCCAAAACCTGGTCCTTGGCGAGCGGCACCAGGGCGACGGCCTCCTCCATTCTCGTCTGGGTCTCCGCCTGGTCATAGATCAGGTTCGGCGAGAGGAAGGCCAGTGCCATCTTGTAGCCGATCTTGGACTGTGCATCGTCCAGCTGCTGGCTGATGCGCAGCTTCTCGGGGACCTGCTGCCGCAGCTCATGAAGCCCGAGGATGAACTCGCTGTTTTCGAACACCTCGAGGCCGCGATAGCGGATGGAGAAGCGGGTCGGCAGGGGGGAAAAAGCGCTTCGCTCGACGCTGAGGATGCCGGCGGTGTAACTCTCGCGCAGCAGCTTTTCGACCGCTGCAGCGATAGCACGGAGCTGATACCCCCTGCGGTTCTCCTGGGAGCCGCCCTCCCCACCCGCGGAACCGGACATGAGATTGACGATATCCTCCTCGGAGAGGATGATCCCACCCTCCTGGAAGACCCGGCTCACTTCATCGGCAATCATCACGCCGCTGCGGAGGACCATGCCCGCACGCTGCACAAAGAGTTCCAGGTGTTCGAGCTGCGCCTCCGCGACCGAATCCACCCGGTCAAATACCGGCGCCACCTCAGCCCGGGCCTTCCTGAGGTCCGCCTGATACTCCTCGTGGCTCTTGTTGACCGGAAATGTGAAAGAGGCGATGATCTCCGGGCCGATGTAGACCCGACCCTCGCGCAGACTCGAGAACTGATAGGACTTTTCCCCTGGGAAGAGGATGGCGATGAAGGCGGCCAGGATGATACCGCCGAGGAGCAGATAGCGATGCCGGCGGAGCGCCTCCAGCCATTCGCGCCCCCCGTTGGCCCGCCGCTCCTTGCCTTTGCTGCCATTGAGCAGGGAATTCTTGCCCGAATTCTTGTCAAAGCGCTGATTCATCTTCACTCCAGGTGGTGGCCCATGTCATGTCTGTTTCAGCGTCTCATAGGCTTTGATGATCTGCCGCACCAGTTGATGGCGGACCACATCCCGGTCGGTGAGATAGCAGAAGCCGATGCCGTCGATCCCCTTGAGAATGGACTGGATCTGCACCAGACCCGATACTGCACTGTCGGGCAGATCGATCTGGGTGATGTCGCCCGTGATGATGGCGCGCGAGTTGACCCCGAGCCGGGTGAGAAACATCTTCATCTGCGCCGCAGTGGTGTTCTGCGCTTCATCGAGGATGACGAAGCAGTTGTTGAGAGTGCGTCCGCGCATATAGGCAAGCGGGACGATTTCCACCACGCGGGTCTCGATGAGACGGCGCAGTTTGTCGCCCGGGATCATATCGTGCAGGGCATCATAAAGGGGCCGCAGATAGGGATCGACCTTTTCACGAAAATCGCCCGGCAGAAAGCCAAGACTCTCGCCCGCCTCCACCGCCGGACGGCAGAGGATGAGTCGATCGACGAGGTGATCGCGCAGAGCCGCCACCGCCATGGCCACCGCCAGAAAGGTCTTGCCCGTCCCCGCCGGACCGATGGCGAAAACGATGTCGTTCTTCTGGGCGCTGGCGACATACTCCTCCTGACCCGGGGTGCGCGGTTTGATCACGCCCCCCTTGGTATAGACCAGGACCGACTCAGCACTGGGGGCTGCTTCCGCCATCGTCCCCCCTTTTTCGTTCATGCGCAGCACCGTCTCAATGTCCTGCGGAATGACCCGGCCGTTGCGGTTGGCCAGATAAACCAGCTCGCTGATGATCTGCTCGGCCTGATCCACCTGCTCGGGCAGCCCCCGCAGAATGATCTCATGACCGCGCACAATCACCTGGGCATCGAGCTCCCCCTCCAGAAGGCGCAGGTTGGCATCCTGGGCGCCGAGGAAATCGACCGGATCGATGCCGCGCAGGCCGATCCGTTTTTCTACAGGTAGAGGTTCGTTCAATGGTTTGTCCGTAAAAATATCCGCTCCACAATAAAAAACTCCCGGTCTCGCCCGAAAGGCGGCAAGACCGAGAGTCCATAATTTCACACGCGCGTGGCGCCTCCTCCATCCTTCATCCCTGCCGCATGGGCTTTTAACTGGGGATGCAGGCGGGACAGATCAGCATCTGCTGCATCGACCCGAACCACCATTCTGCGCGCAGCCTGAAACACTCTCCCTATCTGGGAATGATCAGGACGGTGTGCGGGAAGATACGGTGCGAATCTTCGCCGATGACCGCCTTGTTCTTCTGATAGATCTTGGTCCAGGCGGAAGGATCACCGTACACAGCGGGATTGGCGGCGATCTTTTTCAGATTGTCGCCCTTGACCACCAGGTACTCATCCGGGCCGCATTCGCGCTGGATCTTGAACTCCTGCTTCGGGTAGATCAGATCCGGATCCTTGATCTGCTCCTTGTTATAGGAGTAGATGCGCATCCACTGCATCGGATCATCATAGATCTCATCCTTGCCGGAAATCTTCCAGAGATAGTCACCGGGAAGAACGGTGTACATATCATAGAGCGCCTTCGGCATCTTGTTCTTCAGCTGGGCGATCTTGCCTTCCAGACCTGCCAAGGCATTCTGCATCTCGGTGAGCAGGGAGAGTTTGTCTTTTTTCAGCTCGGCGAGCTCGGCTTCGGCAGCCGTGAGCTCATCGCGCTTTTTGAACAACTCTTCCGGGGTGAGAGCCAGCAGGCCATCGAGTTTGGCTTCAAGGGCCGTCAGTTTGGCTTTATAGGCATCGTACCCGGCCTGATCAGTGCCGATCGTCGTGAGAATCTCGCCCCACATCTGGCCGGCTTCGGCCTGAGCAGCGGTCATCTCGGTTTTCATACCTGCAACAGCATTTGCACATTCATCCGCCGCCTTTTTGGCAGCGACTTCGCGATCTTGCCAGTCTTTCAGTTGAGCACGGTATTCATCCATGCTCATTTTCTCATTCTGCGCATAGGTCACCTGCGCGCCCAAAAGGAGCAAGAAGGAAAGCACAAATGCTAAAGAGACCATGAGCTTGCTAGAAAATCTCATTAGCTTCCCTCCACTGTTTTGTGAATGTATCATGGACTGTAGAATTATTGCCAAGCGGAAAGGCGTTTCTCAACCGCGGCTTTCTCTTGCTTCAAGCTCTCAACTTTCTGCTTCTGCTGCGTCAGCTGCTGCTCCAGACTGGCCTTCTCTTTGGCGCAGTCCGCAGCCTTGGTTTCCGCTGACAAAGCCGCCTGCTTGGCCTCTTCCAGCGCCTTCAGCTCCTTCTCATTGGGGTGGTTATGACATCCAGCCACCAGCATAAAAGCGAAAAGCAGCAGACAAACAGCGGCGATTCTGGGAATCCAGCGTGATGTGCTCTTCATGCAATACACCTCCTTTCAATCCATTGCTTCAAGCCCTTGTAGGTGCTTGTCGAATAAAGATATGTGAAAAATACACATCTCACCCCACCGTAAGAACTTTTCTGTGCTCATTTTAACAATAATTTGGCTAATTGTCAAGGTAAAAGATATTTACTTGCCCGGTCCAGAACCGGCTTCGAAGGCTTCCCGCTCGAGCAGCAGCCCCAGCTCCTGCAGCTGCACCGGATTGACCGCCGAGGGCGAGCCATCCATCAACGACATGGCGCTGGCTGTTTTTGGAAAGGCGATGACCTCGCGGATCGACTGCCGGCCAGCCAGGATCATCACCAGGCGGTCAAAACCAAAGGCGATGCCGCCGTGGGGCGGGGCGCCGTAAGAGAAGGCCTCGAGCAGGAAGCCAAATTTCTCCTGCGCCTCGACAGCGCCGATGCCCAGGGCCTCGAACATTCTCGACTGGAGATCACTGCGGTGGATGCGGATGCTGCCCCCCGCCACCTCCATGCCGTTGAGGACCAGATCGTAGGCGCGGGCCCGGGCCCGGGCCGGATCGCTGAGCATCAACTCCTCATCCCCGGGTTTGGGCGAGGTGAAAGGATGATGGCGCGCGACATAACGCTGGTCATCCGGACTGTACTCGAAGAGCGGAAAATCGACCACCCAGGCCAGTTTGAAGAGATTTTCGGGAATGAGCTTTTCCTGGGCGGCGATCTTGAGGCGCAGATCACCGAGGAGCAGCAGGGCTTTCTCGCGCTCGTCCGCGACCAGAAGAAGAAGGTCGTCGCCGGTCGCGCCCATCGCTTGCATGATGCTGTGGCGCTGGCCTTCGCTGAAAAATTTACTCAGTGAGCTCTCCCAGTCGCCCTCCTTGAGCTTGATCGCCACCAGGCCGGCCCCGCCCATGGATTTTACCCATTCGGTCAGCTCATCGATCTGCTTGCGCGAGTAGCCGCCGCAGCCCGGCGCACAGAGGCCGGCCACCACACCACCAGCGGCGATCGTCTCACGAAAAACCTTGAACTCGGCATCAGCGACCAGGGCGGAGATCTCCCGGATCTCCAGCCCGAAACGCAGGTCCGGCTTGTCACTGCCGTAGCGGGCGAGAGCCTCATCATAGGGAATGCGCTGAATCGGCAAGGGCAGTTCGATGCCCAGCGTGCTGCGGAAAAGCTCAGCCATCAGCTCTTCGACCATGGCGAAAATGTCTTCCTCGTCGACGAAGGACATCTCGACATCGATCTGGGTGAATTCAGGCTGCCGGTCGGCGCGCAGATCCTCATCCCTGAAACAGCGGACGATCTGGAAATAGCGGTCATAACCGGCCACCATGAGCAGCTGTTTGTACTGCTGCGGCGATTGCGGGAGGGCGTAAAATCGACCCTTCCAGACCCGGCTCGGCACCAGATAATCGCGCGCCCCTTCCGGCGTGCTTCTCATCAGGATCGGGGTCTCGATCTCGACAAAGCCCTTGCCGGCAAAATAGCTGCGCACGATCTGATAGCTCTGGTGGCGGATGAGCATGCTGCGCTGCATCTCGGGCCGGCGCAGATCGAGATAACGATACTTGAGGCGAAGATCCTCGTTGGCGATGCTCTCGCCGCTGATCATAAAGGGCGGGGTCCGGGCGACATTGAGCAGCTCGATCTCCACTGCGGCTACCTCGACTGCCCCGGTCGCCAGCCGGGCATTGACCATCCCCTCCGGGCGGGGTTCAACCACACCGGTGACCGCGATGACGTATTCACCGCGCAGCTGCTTGGCGGTCTCATAACCGGGGCTATCCGGATCGATGCGGACCTGGGTGATGCCGTACCGGTCGCGCAGATCAAGAAAGATCAGTGAACCATGATCGCGGCGCCGGTCCACCCATCCCATCAGGGTCACCGTATGACCCAGATGGGCCGGCCGCAGATCGCCACAGGTATGTGTTCGTTTATTTTTCATATCAGGATAGATCTCCATAATCGGTTGCACTCTGAATGTGATCATGACCCAAAAAAGAAAACGGCACCCATGCCGGGCGCCGTTCTGAACGGGAATCATTTCCTGCAGAGCGGGCACAGCATGCGGTTGCGCCCGCTTCCCGAGAAGCTCAGCGCATCTCCGCAACCTCCAGCCGGTTGATAGCGCGCGCCAGGGCACCCTGGGCGCGCGGCACGTCGATGTCCGGGGATTTTTTCTCCAGCCGGGCCAAGGCCCGATCGCGCGCCTGCTTGGCGCGTTCGATGTCGATCTCTACAGCCGGCTCAGCGGTCTCAACGAGTATCTTCATCGTGTTTTCCATCACCTCGCAAAAACCGCCGCTGGTGGCGTAATAATGCATCCCTGTGTGGGTTTTCGCTTCGATGACGCCGATCCTCAGGGCGGTCAGAAAGGGGGCATGATTGTAGAGCACGCCAAAGTACCCGCCGACACCGGGGGCTTTGACGTGCAGCACCTCTTCCTTGCAGACCACCTTGACCGGGGTCACGATCTCCAGTATGAAAGTCTTGTCCATAAGCTCTTGTCTTGAACCCGATAATTGGGATGATGCCCGGCAGCGGGCTTAGGCCTCGTGAATCTTCTTGGCGTTCTCGACGGCCTCTTCAATGGTCCCCACCATCCAGAAGGCCCTCTCCGGCAGATCATCGTGCTTGCCCTCGACGATCTCCTTGAAGCCCCGGATGGTATCTTCCAGCTTGACATAACGGCCCGGAAAACCGGTGAAGGCCTCGGCGACTGCAAAGGGCTGCGAGAGGAAGCGCTGCAGACGGCGGGCGCGGTTGACGGTGATGCGGTCCTCTTCCGAGAGCTCTTCCATGCCGAGGATGGCGATGATATCCTGCAGATCCTTGTATTTCTGCAGAATCTGCTGCACGGAGCGGGCGACGCTGTAGTGCTCCTCCCCGACGATGCGCGGGTCAAGGATGCGCGAGGTCGAATCCAGAGGATCCACAGCCGGGTAGATGCTCATCTCCGCCAGCTGGCGCGAGAGTACGGTGGTGGCATCCAGATGGCTGAAGGTGGTCGCCGGAGCCGGATCAGTGAGGTCGTCGGCCGGCACGTAGATGGCCTGCACCGAGGTGATCGAACCCTTTTTGGTTGAGGTGATGCGCTCCTGCAGCACGCCCATTTCCGTGGCCAGAGTGGGCTGATAGCCCACCGCCGAGGGCATGCGGCCGAGCAGCGCCGAGACCTCGGAACCGGCCTGGGTGAAGCGGAAAATATTGTCGATGAAGAGGAGGACATCCTTGCCCTCCACTTCGCGGAAGTATTCAGCGATGGTCAGCGCCGAAAGACCGACGCGCAGACGGGCGCCGGGCGGCTCATTCATCTGGCCGAAAACCATCGCCACCTTGGACTGGGGCAGATCCTGCATGTTGATGACGCCCGACTCCTGGAATTCACGCCAGAGGTCATTGCCCTCACGGGTGCGCTCGCCCACCCCCGCAAAGACCGAAAAACCGCCACGCTGGATGGCGATGTTGTTGATCAGCTCCTGGATCAGCACCGTCTTGCCGACACCGGCACCGCCGAAAAGACCGGTCTTGCCGCCCTTGGCGTAGGGCTCGAGCAGGTCGATGACCTTGATGCCGGTCTCGAACATCTCGGTCTTGGTCTCCAATTCCTCGAAGGTGGGGGCATCGCGGTGGATGGCCCACTTCTCTTCGGACTGCAGCGGCCCCAGATCATCGATCGGCTCGCCGATGAGATTCAGCAATCGTCCCAGGGTCGCCTTGCCCACCGGCATCTTGATCGGCGCACCGGTGTTCACCACCTCCTGGCTGCGCTGCAATCCATCCGTTGAATCCATGGCGACACAGCGGGCGGTGTTCTCACCCAGATGCTGCGCCACCTCCAGCACCAGAAGGGATCCATCCTTGCGGGTATATTCCAGGGCGGTGTTGATGGGTGGCAGCGCACTGCCCTCGAAAAAGACATCAACGACCGGACCGATGATCTGCGCTATTTGACCAACGTTTGACATCCCATACTCTCCTGACAATCGATAAGGTTCTCACTCTTCAAAATCCGGCTATCCCTTGAGCGCCTCAGCACCACCGATGATCTCGGTCAGCTCCTTGGTGATAGCCGCCTGACGCGCCTTGTTGTAATAGAGCACCAGCTCCTTGATCATGTCGGCGGCATTATCCGAGGCCGTGCCCATGGCCGTCATCCGCGCGCCGTGTTCCGAGGCGCTCGATTCAAGCAGGATGCGCCAGAGCTGCACGTGCAGATTGAGGGGACAAATCTCCTGCAGTATCCGCTCCGGATTGGGCTCGAAGATGTAGCCCACCGGAAATTTGCTCGCCTCGGGCATCAGCGGCACGATCGGCAGCAGCTGCTCGACCACGATTTTCTGGGAAACCGCATTCTTGAACTCGTTGTAGATGACCATGATCTGGTCGAATTTTTTGGCGGTATACCATCCGGCCAGTAGGTCGGCAATACGCTGCGCCTGGGCGAAATCAAGGGTATTGAAAACATCCACCTGATTGGACAGAATGGGCACCTCACGGCGCCGCAGGTAATCATACCCCTTGCTGCCGATAGTGACCACCGCCGGCTGCAGTTCCTTGTTGGCCGCGACCTCCTGGAGAGCCCGGCGGCTGATGTTGGCATTGAAGCTGCCGCAGAGGCCGCGATCAGCCGAGATCACAACATAACAGATCCTTTTAATCCGGCGCGCCTCAAGAAGGGGATGCTGGTCTCGCTTCATCCGGCCGGCGATGTGGCCCAGCACCTCCTCCAGCTCATGCGCATAGGGGCGAGTGCTGAGCAGCTGGTTCTGGGCCTTGCGCAGCTTGGCCGCCGCCACCATCTTCATCGCCTTGGTGATCTGCTGTGTACTGCGCACACTGGCGATGCGGCGCTTGATCGTTCTTAATGTGGCCATCGCTTATTCCGCCGCGAACATCTTGATGAAATCCTCGCAGGCCGCCGTCAGCACTTTTTCGATCTCCGGTGTCACCTCTTTTTGCTCACGGATGCTGCGCAGAACCTCCTCGTGCTGGGCCTCCATGTAGCGGTGAAACTCGGCCTCCGCATGGGTAATGCGGTCGACCGCGACTCCGTCGAGATAACCCTTGACGCCAAGATAGATGACCGCCACCTGCTTCTCAACCGGCAGCGGGGCGTACTGGCCCTGGCGCAAAAGCTGGACCATGCGCTGGCCGCGCGCCAGCTGCTGCTTGGTCGATTTGTCGAGTTCGGAACCGAACTTGGCAAAGGCCTCGAGCTCGCGGTACTGCGCCAGATCGAGCCGCAGACTGCCGGCGAATTTTTTCATCGCCTTGATCTGGGCATGGCCGCCGACGCGCGAAACCGAAAGGCCGGCGTTGATGGCCGGACGGATGCCGCCATAGAAGAGGTTGGGCTCCAGGTAGATCTGGCCGTCGGTGATCGAGATGACGTTGGTCGGGATATAGGCGGAAAAATCGCCCGCCTGGGTTTCGATGATCGGCAGGGCTGTCAGCGAACCTCCGCCCAGGCTATCGCTCAGCTTGGCCGCGCGCTCGAGCAGACGGGAATGAAGATAAAAGACATCGCCCGGATAGGCTTCGCGGCCAGGGGGCCGGCGCAACAGCAGGGAGAGCTGACGATAGGCCCAGGCGTGCTTGGAGAGATCGTCATAGGCGATCGCCGCATGCTGGCCATGGTCGCGGAAATACTCGCCCATCGCCGCGCCCGCATAGGGGGCGATGTACTGCATCGGGGCCGGGGAATCGGCGGCGGAAGCGACGACAATCGTGTGCTCCATGGCGCCGTAATTCTCGAGGGTCTTGACCACCTGCGCCACGGTCGAGGCCTTCTGGCCGATGGCAACATAGATGCAGACGACGTCGGTATCCTTCTGGTTGATAAAGGTGTCCACTACCAGGGCGGTCTTGCCGATCTGGCGGTCGCCGATGATCAGCTCGCGCTGGCCGCGGCCGATGGGGATCATCGAGTCGATCGCCTTGATGCCCGTCTGCAGCGGCTCCTTCACCGGCTGGCGCTGGGCCACACCCAGGGCCTTGCGTTCGATGGGGCTGAAATTCTTGGCGTTGATCGGCCCCTTGCCGTCCATCGGCTGGCCGAGGGGGTTGACCACCCGGCCCAGCAGCTCCGGCCCGACCGGCACTTCCACCACCCGGCCGGTGCGCTTGGCAATATCCCCCTCCTTGATGAGATCGTCGTTGCCGAAAAGTACGCAGCCGACATTGTCCTCTTCAAGGTTCAGGGCCATGCCATAGACGCCGTTGGGAAACTCGACCAGCTCCATGGACATGACATTCTCAAGCCCATAGACGCGGGCGATGCCGTCGCCAACCTGCAGAACCTCACCCACCTCCTCGACGTCGATCTGCTTCTCGAATTGTTCGATCTGCTTTTTAAGAACCGAGGTAATCTCTTCGGGTCTGATTTCCATGGTTGTAACCTGCTATATGAAATATGAAATGAGTATGCTGCACTAAAGCGCCGCGCCGCCTTTGCCCTGGCGCAGCTCCTGGCGCAATTGATTGAGCTGGTGCCGCAAGCTGCCGTCGATCACCACTCCGGAAAACTCGATGATGACGCCGCCGAGGATGGCGGCATCGACCTTGTTCTCGAGCAGAACCTCAGATTTGAGATAGCGCCCGACCTGCTGCCGGATCTGCTCCATCTGCACCTCCTGCAGAGGCACGGCGGAAAAGACCCGGGCGCGCACACGGCCGATACTTTTGTCGTGGAGCTTGCTGTAAGCCTCCACGATCTGGCCGAGGTGGTTCTGCCGCCCCTTTTCGAGCAGGAGCTTGATGAACTGCCGGATCATGGGTGAAGATTGCCCGCGCAGGAGGCTTTCCACCATCTCCTGCTTGTTTTTTTTCTCCACCTCCGGTGAGAGCAGATAGGCCCGGATGCGCCCCTCCTTCTGCAAAAGAGCGGCGAAAGAGCGAAGCTCATCCAGCACCGGCCCGGTCTGGTCCGCATCGCGCGCCAGCTCGAAGAGGGCGCGCGCATAGCGTCTGGCTAAGGGATCGGTTCTCAATTCAGATCACCCAGTTTCTTCAGGGATTCATCGATCAACGACTGGTGATCGCCGGCGTCGAGGGATTTGCCGACCAGCTTGGCCGTCGCATCCATCGACAGCTCCACGGCCAGATCGCGGATCTCTTCGATGGCCTTGTCGCGGCTGAGATCGATCTCCCGGCGCGCCTTGGCGATGAGCTGTTCAGCCTCCGAGCTCGCCTTTTTGATGATCTCCTCTTTGGTCGCCTCAGCCGCCTTGCGGTTGCGGGCCAGGATCTCCTGGGCCTCCCTGCGGGCGGTCTCGAGCAGCTCATTTTGCTCTGCGAGGGTCTTCTGCGAGGCGATCTTCGCCTGCTCGGCCAGCTCCAAAGACTCTTTCAGCTTCTTCTCACGCTCGTCCAGCATGTTCAGGATGGGCTTCCAGCCCACCTTGGTCAGCGCAAACAAGAGGAGAAGAAAGGTCAGGGTGGTCCAGAATATGGTCCCACCCGCGGGTGTCATCAGTTCCATAGGTGTAACCGCCCTCAGGTTTATTTGAAGCCGAGCAGCAGACAGATAACCACGGAGAGCAGGGCCACGCCTTCGATCATGGCCGCGGTGATGATCATGGCGCCGCGAATGTCGCCGGCGGCTTCGGGCTGACGCGCAATGCCGCTGATGGCCGCACTGGCCAGTTTGCTGATGCCAAACGCAGCGGAAAAGGTCACCGCAGCAGATCCAAATCCGGCAGCCAGATAGGCAATCGCAGTGGGATTCATAATACTACCTCCTGATACAAGAAATGTTAGTTTGTAGTGAATGACGCAAGGTTGTTATCTGTACACCGATCTCAGTGCCCCTCAGCCACGGAGGCGCTGATGAATACAGCCGAGAGAATCGTAAAGACATAGGCCTGGATCAGGGAGATCAGCACCTCCAGAATGGCGGAAAAAAGGATGATCGCCAGGGGGAAGGGCGAGACCAGCCAGTTCTTGAATAAAAAGATGACACTCAGCAGGGCCAGGATGGTGATATGGCCGGCGATCATATTGGCGAAAAGACGAATCGCCAGGGCGAAGTGCTTGGTGATCATGCTGATCACCTCGACCGGGATCATGATGAACTTGAGCAAAAAGGGGATTCCCGGCGGGCTGAAGGTCGAGAGATAGCCCAGGAACCCGTGCTTGCGCACCCCGGCAATCTGCACCACAAAAAAGGTGAAGAGGGCGAGGGTCGCCGTCACCCCGATGTTGCCGGTGGCGGTGGCGCCGTAGGGCACCAGCCCGGCGAGGTTGCAGAGCATGATGAAGAAAAAAGCCGTCAGCAGATAGGGGGCGTAGGCGCGGGCCTCGTGACCGAGATTGGGCATGATGACGTCGTCGCGGATGAAAACCACCAGGGACTCGAGGGCGTTTGCCAGTCCGTGCGGCACCAGCTTCGGTTTGCGGAAAGCCACATAAAAACCCAGGATCAGGAGAGCCGAGACGATCCACATCCAGAGCACATGATTGGTGACGGAGAGGTCAATCCCGTAAACCGTCGGCAGCTTGATCACCGGATGGGCCATGATGTGGTGCATGATAAAGCCGACGCCGCTCTCCCCATGCTCAGCCGCGTGTTCGGCCGCCTGCTGCACAGCCTCGCCGTGCTCGGACGCGTGTTCAACTATCTGTGTGATCATGATTCGCGGAAGATCTGCCTTTCAGTTCCGAATTGACATATCTGATTTCAAAATACTGCAGCACAAGATAAAAGAGAACAAAAGAGACCAGAAATCCGGCCAGAGGCCAGTGCAGGACGGCGATCACCAGGTAGACCATGACCGCGAGGAGGATGAAGCGCAGGGCCATGCCCCCCAGCACCACTGCGTAAAAGGTCTTGACCTTGCGGCGAAAGGCCCACTGGAACGAAACCAGGCTGAAGACGATATTAAAAAGGCTGACCAGATAGCCGAGGGTGTAGGAGCTGGTCATGCCGGGCCGGCCGTAGTAATGAAGAGGGATCAGCAGCGCCAGGAAGGCCGGAACCGTCCAGCCGACCAGACGCCAGATCCGCATGGGTGATTTCATCTCTGCTTTGTGCTCGATTCTTTATCCCGGCGGTCGGGGTAGACGGTCTTGTAGACATTCATGAACCCCGCCGTTCCCCCCGCTATTACTCCGAGCAGGAGAAAGAGCGGGGAGGTGCCCAGTTTGCTATCCAGCCAGTAGCCCAGGGCCGTGCCGAGGATCACGGCGACGGCCAGCTGCATGCCCAGATTCATATAGGGCCCGACCGCCGGTCTGTTTCTGCCGCCCTCTTCTGTCACTGCGCCCCGCTTTTCTATTTGATGATCGTCTCTCCGTCCGCCTCGCCCGGAGTCCTGCCGGTCTCCGCTTTGGCGTCTGACATCGAGCATTTGCCGTCAAATATGGCGCCCTCATCGATGACCAGCTTGCCGGTCTTGAGCTCGCCGCGCAGCTCGGAACGGGCCTCGAGAACGGTCCGCCCGGGAGAGAGCACGGATCCGTTGATCCGGCCGCCGAGGACAAGGTTCTTCACCTTGACATTGCCCTTGATTTCCCCCTCGGCGCCGACGATGAGGGTGTCCCCGGAGGTGACATCCCCAACCACCTTGCCGTCCACGCGCAGGCTGTGTTCGACCTTGATGTTGCCGTCAACGACTGCGCCCTTGCCGAGAATGGTGCCCAACTCCCCCGGTTTATCCGTGCTTTTCATATGGTCGCTTTCCATTAAGGTGCATCGCTCGGGCCGCCCGCTCACATCCGTGCGAACGCAAGAATATAGTCCGCAGGATTGAGGGCGATCCCGTCTTTCCATAATTCAAAATGCAGATGCGGCGCCGTGCTCTCGCCCGAGGACCCGAGCAGGGCAATGTGGTCTCCCTTGCGCACCAGGGTGGAACGACTCGCCAGATTGCGCTGGTTGTGGCCGTAATAGGTGAAGAACCCGTCGCCATGGTAAATGATCACCATATTGCCCAGATCCTGGGTCCAGCCCGAAAAGACCACCACCCCGTCCCCGGCGGCGCTGATGAAAGAGCCCCTCGCGGCAGCGATATCGATGCCAGTGTGGGCGGCCCCCTCATCGGAGTAGTTGCGCGTCAGAACCCCGGCCACGGGCAGATAGGTGGGCAGGCTCCTGAGATATTCGTGAATGCCGATCTCCCTGGACTGCTGGAGAAATCCGAGCTTTTCGCCGAGATTGACCTCTACCGGTTTGGGGCGCTCCCGGCGCGGCTCGAGGATGGGCTCGACGGGGAGGGCGCGCCGGGGAGGCTCAAAGACCTCATCCGAAGCGAGGGCAGCGCTCCCCCGGTTCTCATCCAAACCCAGGGCGCTGCGCAGCTTGGCATCGGTTGCCTCGATCTTTTGAAACACGGCTGCCAGCTCATACACTTTTTTGCTGTTCTCGACCAGCTGGCCGTTGATCTTGCTCAGGTCATCATATCGGACCGCCAGGCGCGCCCACTGCAGATAGGCCACGATCCCTAAAAAAAGATGAAGGGCCAGCACCACCGCAGCAACGCGCAGGATCCTGAACTTGCGCATCGAGATCTGATAATGGCGCGGCTCCGCCTGATCGTCCGGGATCACCAGAATCTGCAGTGATCTGCGGTGGCTGCGCGCAGTGCCCTCCGCCTTCTTTCTGCCGAACATTTTTGCCAGCCTGCCGAACATATCACTCGCCGAGAATGAGGGCGATGATGCGCTCAAGTTCATCTGAGGAGTAGTATTCGATCTCGATAGCGCCGCCCCGGTTTCTGCTCTTCAACTCCACCTTGGTGGCCAAGTGAAGACGCAGCTTGTTTTCCAGCTCTTCCATGTAATAATTCGGCGCTGCCGTCACCTTGGCCGGCTTGGCCTTGCCCTTCTCCGGCTCCCGCACCATCTCCTCGACCTTGCGCACGGAGAGGCTGCCGCCGACTATCTTCTTCCACATCTCGAGCTGATCCTCACTGCTGGCCAGCGAGAGCAGGGCGCGGGCGTGGCCGAAGGAGATTTCGCTGCTCTGGACGCTCTCCTGGATGCGTCGCGGCAGTTTGAGCAATCGGAGGAAGTTGGCGACACTGGTGCGGTCCTTGCCGACCTTGACCGCAACCTCTTCCTGGGTGAGCTTGCACTCATCAATGAGCCGCTTGTAGCCATGGGCGATATCGATCGCGTTCAGATCCTCGCGGTGGATATTCTCGATGATCGCGAGTTCGAGCATTTCCTCATCGGTCTCGACCTCGAGGATGTAGGCGGGAATCTTCTGAAGGCCAAGGTCGCGCACTGCGCGCAGACGCCGTTCGCCGGAGATGAGCTGGTACCCTGCGCCGTGCTTGCGGACAGTGACAGGCTGGACTAGCCCCTTCTCCGCAATCGACTGCTTGAGTTCGGCCAGGCTTTCGGGGTCAAATTTTTCACGCGGCTGGAAGGGATTGGGCGCAATCTTGTCCACATCGAGGAAATCGATGCCCTTGCCCTGGACTGGCGCATCCTGTTCAGCGGGTATATCAGGAATGAGCGCCCTGAGGCCGCGCCCCAACGCCTTTTTATTCGCCATTCTTGATGATTTCCTCTGCCAGACTCATATAATTTTCCGATCCCGAGCAGACGGCGTCGTAAAGGATGATCGGCTTGCCGAAACTGGGGGCCTCGCTGAGGCGCACATTGCGCGTGACAATGGTCTCAAAGACCCGGCCCTCGAAATACCGGCGCACATCCTCCGCCACCTGGCGGGAGAGGTTGAGGCGCGCATCGTACATGGTCAGCAGCACCCCTTCGATCGCCAGGTGCTCATTGAGGTGCTTCTGCACCAGCCGGATGGTGTTGAGCAGCTGACCCAGTCCTTCCAGGGCGTAGTATTCGCATTGAATGGGGATGAGGACGGAATCGGAGGCGGTCAGGGAGTTGATCGTCAGCAGCCCCAGGGAGGGCGGACAATCGATCAGAATGTACTTGAACTGGTCGCGCACAGGTTCAAGCGCCCGGGCGAGGCGCTGCTCGCGTGATATCGCCGAAACCAGCTCGACCTCCGCGCCCACCAGACTGATCGAGGAGGGCAAGAGCTTGAGATAATCGAGCTGGGTGTCCAAAAGAAGGGATTGCGCGGGGCGCTCATTGATAATGGCATCGTAAATTGTAGCCTGGAGCGCGCGCTGATCATAACCATAGCCGCTGGTGCTGTTGGCCTGGGGATCCATATCGACCAGAAGCGTCGGATACTCCGCCACAGCCAGGGCCGCCGCCAGGTTAACGGCGGTGGTGGTCTTGCCCACGCCCCCTTTTTGGTTCGCTATGGTTATAATTTTGCCCATCTGGGGGGCTTCCTCCATTTTCTGATATATTGTGTTAATATACTCCCCGCAAATTTCAAAATCAATGAAAAGTTTCTCCTCTACACCCTCCCCCTGGGCGCCCGGTCAGGAGTTAATTCTTGACATTGAGGGCAAAAACATGTAATTTTTCCAGCATCACTATCCCCGTCGGCCCGGACTCCATCAACCACCGCCGCAGCTCTTTTCTGACCCCCACAAAGCGAGGATGCATCATGATAAATCTCTTCAACAAACTGGTCATCTTCTTCCTGCCCATCATCCCCAAATTCATTGTCCGCATGGTCGCCAAGCCCTATGTGGCCGGACCCACCCTCGAAGATGGCATTCGCGTCGTCAAGGAGCTGAACAGCAAGGGCATCAGCGCCACCATGGATGTGCTCGGCGAAAGCGCCAGAAAGCTGGAGGAGTGCCAGGAAGCCATCGATGACTATTTCAAGGTGCTCGACCGCATCGCCGCCGACAAGCTGGACGCCAATATCTCGGTGAAGCTGACCCAGCTCGGCCTCACCCTCGACCGGGAACAGTGCTATCAGAATATCCGCAAAATCGTCGACAAGGCGGATCGGCTCGGGATCTTCGTCCGCATCGACATGGAGGATTCAGCTGTCACCAGCGAGACCATCGAACTCTTCCTGCGCATCAACGACGAATTCAAGCGCACCGGCATCGTCATCCAGGCCTACCTGCGCCGCAGCCTCGCTGATGTCGTGCGCCTCTCCGCCCGCAAAACCAACTACCGCATCTGCAAGGGCATCTATATCGAACCGCGCAAGGTGGCTTTCAAGGATAAACAAACCGTCAACGACAACTTCGGCCTCCTCGTCGACACCGCCTTCGGCATGGGCAGCTATGTCGGCATCGCCACCCATGATGAAAGGCTCTACTGGAAGGGGCTGGAACTCATCCACAAGCACAAGCTCACCACCGGGCAGTATGAATACCAGATGCTTCTCGGCGTCGACGAGGAGCTGCGTGATATCATCGTGCAGGCCGGTCACAAGCTGCGCGTCTATGTCCCCTTCGGCAAGAACTGGTATGCCTACTGCGTGCGCCGGCTCAAGGAGAATCCGATGATGGCCTGGTACATCGTCAAGGCCATGTTCGGCCTGAGGTAACCATGAGCAGCCGTCCCGAGGAGCGGATCAGGGAGCTGCGCGACCTGATTCACTACCACAACACCCGCTATTACGGGCTCGATGATCCGGAGATTTCGGACGCCGAATTCGATCGCCTCATGCGTGAGCTCGTCGAGCTCGAGCAGCGCTTTCCGGAGTTCGTAACGGCTGATTCCCCCACCCAGCGGATCGGGGGCGCCCCCCTGGAAGCCTTCCCCCCCGCCCTCCACACCGTGCCCATGCTCAGCCTGGAAAATGCCCTCAGCGAGGAGGAGTTACTCGCCTTCGATCAGCGCACCCGCCGGGCTCTGGGCAGCGAGGAGGAGATCGACTACGTTTGCGAGCCCAAACTGGACGGCCTCGCCGTCGAACTGGTCTACATCGATGGCCTTTTCACCCTCGGCTCCACTCGCGGCGACGGTTATACCGGGGAGGAGATCACCCGCAACCTCCGCACAATCAAATCGATCCCCCTCAAGCTCAATAACGCTCCCCCGGGCCGGCTCGAGGTACGGGGTGAGGTCATCCTTGGCATCCGCGAATTTGAAACCCTGAACCGGGAACGGCAGGAACGGGGCGAGTCCCTCTTCGCCAACCCGCGTAATGCCGCGGCGGGGTCACTGCGCCAGCTCGACGCCCTGATCACCGCCGGCCGCCCTCTGGCCATCTTCTGCTACGGGATCGGCCAGACCGACGCTCTTCCCTTCTCCACCCACGCCGAAATGCTCGAAAAGTTCAGGAGCCTGGGACTGCGGGTCAATCCCCTGATCGAGCGCGTCCGCGGCGCCGGCGCGGTCCTGGCCTACCATCGTGCCATGGGCGAACGGCGTGGGCAACTCCCCTATGAGATCGACGGCATCGTCGTCAAGGTCGACCGCGTCAGCCAGCAGGAGGAACTCGGCGCCAGGAGCAGGAGTCCGCGCTGGGCGATCGCCTTCAAGTTTCCCGCCCGTCAGGAGGTGACCCGGGTGCTCAACATCCAGGTCCAGGTCGGCCGCACCGGCACCCTCACCCCGGTTGCGATCTTGCAGCCGGTCCAGGTCGGCGGCGTAAGCGTCAGCCGCGCCACCCTGCACAACCAGGACGAGATCGACCGCAAGGATATCCGCGTCGGCGACTGGGTCGTCGTTCAGCGCGCCGGGGATGTCATTCCCGAAATCGTCAAGGTCGTTGAGAGCCGCCGCACCGGCGACGAACGCCCCTTCCTCCTGCCCGAGGCCTGTCCGGTCTGCGGCAGCCATACGGTGCGGCCCGAGGATGAGGCCGCCCGGCGCTGCATCAATCTCTCCTGCCCGGCTCAGGTCAAGGAACGCATCTTCCACTTCGCCTCCAAACGCGCCATGGATATCGACGGTCTCGGGGAAAAGCTGGTCGATCAGCTCGTCGAAAACGGCCTGGTCCGGGATGTGGCCGATCTCTATGCCCTCACCCGCGCACAACTGGCCGGTCTCGAACGCATGGCTGACAAATCGGCAGCCAACATCCTCGCCGCCATCGAGGCCAGCCGCTCCCGCCCCCTCGAGCGGCTGCTCTTCGCCCTCGGCATCCGTCATGTCGGCGAACACGTCGCCCGCCTCCTGATTGAGGCCTTCGGGACCATGGAGCGGCTGATGAGCGCGCACAGCGAGGAGCTGATGCAGGTCCATGAGATCGGACCCCAGGTCGCGGAGAGCGTGACCGATTTTTTCACCACACCCGAGAACGGCCGGGTTATCGAACGGCTGCGCCAGGCGGGGGTGGAGATGGCCCCCTCCCGGGCTCAAAGAGGCGACCTCTTCGCCGGCAAGACCCTCGTCCTGACCGGAACCCTCTCCTCCTACACCCGCGAGGAGGCGGAAAAACTGATCCTCGCCCTGGGCGGCCGGCCGGCCTCCTCGGTCAGCAGCAAGACCTCCTATGTCATCGCCGGCGAGGCCGCGGGCAGCAAACTGGACAAGGCCCGGGCACTCGGCATCCCCGTCCTCACCGAAGCAGAATTCAAAGAAATGATCAAGGCATGAAAATCAAGATTACCGCCAGCCTCCTCCTCGCCGCCGCCCTGGCCCTCCTCGCCTGCGCCGGCAGCCGGGATACCGGCAAACTCGCCTTTGTCAGTATCGAGGAAGAGATCGCCCTCGGCCGTGAGGTTTCAGTCCAGGCCGGACAGCTCCTGAAAATCGTCCGCAATCAGGAGGTGGGCCAGTATCTTAACCAGCTGGCCGCCGAAATCGGCCCCCACTCCCACTGGAGCGGCCTCACCTACTCCGTCCATCTCGTCAACGAACCCGACCTCAACCACTTTTCACTCCCGGGCGGACAGATCTTCATTTACCGCGGTCTGTTCGAAACCCTCGGCAGCACCGACCAGGTGGCCGCTGTTATCGCCCACGAGATCGCCCACATCGCAGCGCGCGACGGCGTGGAAAGGCTCTCGGCCAAATACGGCTGGGCGGTGGCCGCACAGAGTGTCATCGGCCAGAATCCCGAGATCGCCCGCCAACTCTTCCTTAATCTGTACACAAAGGATACAATTCTGGATTATCCCAAACCAGTTGAACGCGAAGCTGACCGGAAATGCGCCACCTACCTCGTAAAAGCCGGTTTCGATCCGGCGGGACTCCCCGGCATGGTGCGCCTCCTCCGTCAGGCCGAGAAGAGTCACCCGGGCCTGGTCAAGCTTCTGCGCAAGACCCATGCCTCGGCGTCTATTAGATATCGCAATGTTTCTTCTTATGTTAAGACGCTCGATTCGCCCTCACCGAATCCCCATCCCCTGGCCGATTTTCTGCTCATCCGGGAGATCCTGACCAAAATCCCCTACTGAACCGGCGCCGCTTTTTTCAGCCGCTTCTCATTTTTGGCATGCTTGTTGTATAGGCTAACGCAGAAGCAGAAGCATCGTGAGACAGGCATCGCCGCAGGTTTATCCGGGCCGTATACACAGTGGCTGCAGCGCTTTGAGCGTCCTTTGGAGTGGGACTTGCCATCGCATCTGTAGCGGCCTGGAGCCTGTTGCATCCAGCAACCTGAGCAGCCGTACAGGACTGAGTGAGCCTGTCACTGACATAGCATTTAGCCGCTTCCCGGCTGGGCAGCGGCCGGGGCAAGGCAGCCTGTCCAGCTCCTCTTGCCCCGCAAAACCTCCCTCCTCCTCCTCAGATGCCAAAACTAAAAAGCCTCCGCAGAGCACACGGAGGCTTTTTAGTTTTTAATCCGATTTGTCCCGGGCCTGCCCCCCCGGCCTGCTTTACCTTTCCCTGCTATTCCCGATGGATCCCCAGCTTTTGCATCTTTTTATAGAGATTGGTGCGGTCGATGCCGAGCGTCGCCGCGCTCTCCTCCATCTTCCAATCGTGGCTTTTCAGCACCTGCTCGATATAGCTTTTTTCAAAACGCTCCCGGGCCTGACGAAGGGTGGCGGGAGCCTCCTCACTGACCGGCTTGCCGCTCATCATCAACCGCAGGTCGGCCTCGGAGAGACTCTCGCCACGAGCCAGGATCACCGCCCGTTCAATGCAGGAGCGCAGCTGGCGGACATTCCCCGGCCAGTGATAGTTCATCAAGGTTTGCAGTGCGGCCGGGGTGAAGCCCTCCAGCCGGCGGTTGTACTGCCCGCAGAAATAGTTCAGAAAATGGCCGCTCAGCTCCGGGATATCCTCCTTGCGCTCGCGAAGTGGAGGGAGATTGATGTCGATGACGCAGACGCGATAATAGAGATCCTCGCGGAAAAGCCCCTTGCTGATGCATTCAGTGAGGTTCTTGTTAGTGGCGGCGATGATGCGGACGTCGACAGGCTGCGGCCGGGCGGCACCGACCGCTTCGACCTCGCGGGACTGCAGGACGCGCAGCAGCTTGGCCTGCGCCGGCTGGCTGAGGTCGCCGATCTCGTCAAGAAAAAGGCTGCCCCCCGCGGCCTGCATGAATTTGCCGTCATGGTTCTCGGTCGCCCCGGTGAAGGCTCCCTTGCGATGTCCGAAGAGTTCGCTCTCGATGAGGGTGTCGGGAATGGCGGCGCAGTTGACGCGCATAAAGGGTCCGGCGGCGCGATGGCTGCGCAGATGGATAGCCATGGCGACCAGTTCCTTGCCCGTGCCGGTCTCGCCGGTGATCAGAACGGTGCTCTCGGTGGGGGCCACCTGGTCGATGCGCGCATAGATATCCTGCATCCCCGGGCTGGTGCCGACCATGCGGTAGCGGTTCATGATCTCGGCGGCCATCCAGTTGTTCTTCTGCTCCAGCTGACGCCAACCCAGGGCGCGCTCCACGGTGAGCAGCACCCGCTCCAGATTGACCGGCTTTTCGAGAAAATCGAACGCCCCCAACCGTGTCGCCTGGATGGCGCGGTCGATCGAGGCGTGGCCGGTAATTACCACCAGCGGCAGGTCCGGGGCGATGCCGACGGCTTTTTCGAGCACCTGCATGCCGTCCAGTCCGGGCATGGCGAGATCGATGAAGCCAATATCCAGCTCCCCGCCGGCGATCTGCCTGACCGCTTCGTTGCCGTCGCGCGCCAGCACGACCTGATAATCCTCCCCCTCGAGCACCGAGGCCAACTGAGCCGCGAAGGCGCTGTCGTCCTCGGCGATGAGCACTCGCCCCTTTATTCTCTTCATACTCCCCTTCTCATTAAACAGAACGGATGGGCAGACGGACAAAAACCGTGGTACCGCTCATTTTACGGCTGTCGATCTCGATGGTGCCGCCCAGGGATTCAAGGATGCTCCTGGCCAGAGGGAGTCCCATACCCGTGCCCGAGGCCGAAGTGGTGAATCCTGTCTTGAAGATGTGGGAAAGCTCTTCGGCGGAGATGCCCACCCCGTTGTCGGTGATCTCCAGGAGGGCCTGATCCTTCTCTCCTTGCGGGTAGAGGGGATTTTTTTCCAGCATGGTCGTGATCGACAGTACTCCTTCGCCCTGGATGGCGGCGATGGCGTTGTCGAGCAGATTGTAGAGGGCCTCCTTGAATTGGCCGGCATCAATGTGGACCGGCAGCTCTGCGGTCTCAAACCGGGTGCGCACCTGGACTGTATCGGGGATGCGCGGCAGATACTCCTGCAGAGACTCCTGAATGACGCGGGAAAAATCATCGGGGAGAAAGACCGGGGGATCGAGCCGGGCGAACTTCATAAAGGCATTGATCGAATCCCGCACCCGCTCGATCTCGTGTATCGCCGTCTTGGTCATCTCCTCATACTCCGGCGCGTAATCAGGGCTGAATTTGCGGTAGGCGCGCTGAAGTCTCTGAATGGCGAGCAGGACCGTCGCCAGCGGGGTTTTGGTCTTGTGGGCCATGCGCATCGCCATCGCCGCCCAGATCCTCAGCCTCTCCTTCTGCAGGCTCTCCGAAAGATCGGCCAGCAGCAGCACGATATGGTTCTGCAGCCGTTGATGGCGGACCAGTTCCACAGCGAAATTCTGCGCCCGCCCCTCGATCTCGAGGTCGAATTCCTGCTGCTGGTAGCTCTCATTCTCTCTTTTAAAGGCCTTATAAAAAGCGAGCAGACCGGTCAGAGGGGCAGTCCCCATCACCTCCTCAACGGGGTGTTCGATTGTCCTCTCCTCTTCCCGCCCGATCACCCTCAGGAAATAAGGATTACAGAAGAGAAAGCGGCCTCCCCCGTCGACGAGGGCCACTCCGATGCGGCGGGATTGGAAGCGGCCCGCGTTGCGCAGTGTGTGCCTCAGCCTGAAAACAAGATAGAGGGCGCCGGCCAGGAGGAGCAGGAGCAGGACGGTCAGGAGGAGCAGCGCGATCGGATGGATCCCCGCCCTGCTGCCGGGAATGTGCACGCGCTCCTGCCCACGTGGGAAAAGGGCATCCACCGGGAGGGTCAGCACCTTGAGCACTCCCTGGTCGAGGAGGCAGAAACTCCTCTGCGAGGCGTTGATCAAGGCCAGAGCCTCGATCCTGGACGGCCTGGTCTTCGCCACCGGCATCCAGGCCAGGGGCCGCAGGGCGCTGTCGACGAGCCAAAGGGCGAGGGGGGATTGTGTACCAAAAAAGAGTTCGGCCCGGCCGTCGCGGTCGACATCCTCGACCAGCAGCGGCTGGCCGCCGCCCCCGGCGTGGGCAAGGGCGGTTATGCGCAGCCGGCCCCGCTCGGCATCAGCGCGCAGGACTATGGCATGGTTGGCAAGGTCGCCGGCGATAATCTCCGGCGTGCCGTCGAGATCCATATCCTCGACCAGAAAACTGTAAATCGGGGCCATCCCGCGCGGATCATCCAGCTCACTCTTGACCGCCAGGGAAAATCCGTCAAGGGCATAAAGACGCGGTTGTTGACTGTGCGCGCTGATCAACGAAAAGGGGGCGGCGATGATCTCCGGCAAAAGATCGCGGTCCAGATCGGCAAGCTTGACGTTGACGTAAGAAGATTCACCCCCGAAGGCCCTTTTGGCCAAAATCCGCCCATCGCCGGCCAGGACGGCCACATAGCTGCTGTCGCGGCTGAAGGGACCGAAAAAAGGGCCGTCCGAAGCCCCGCCCAGAGTGATGACCAGCTCCAGATCGCCGTCTCCATCCAGGTCGGCCGGTGTGACCTGTGTGAGCATGGGGGCGAAGGAGAGGTCGAGGAGGGTCGCCTTGGTCGCCAGATCATAGGCGAGGAGGGTGCGCGGCTGCCGATCGGCGCCGGTGTTGAGATGGATGAGCAGATCCGGCCGGTCGTCGCGATTGATATCACAAAGCGCCGCTGAGTTCAGGCTGCCGGTCCAGAGGCCGTCGCCGGAGGCATCCCGCCCGGTGACGGTCGCCACAGAATCGACCTTCTCAGCCCGGCGGTTGTAAAGATCGATCCACCCCTTCTCCCCGGCAATCCGATAGGTGGCAAAGTTGAAGCGACTGCTGCCCTGCAGCGGGAAGAGGGTATAGGCCTCATGGTGGAGGGTGATCGGCTGGCCGGGAAAAGTATAGCCCACCTGATAGAGTTCGCGAATGGAGAGGAAAAGAGGGTGCTCCTGGTCAGTGCGCAGCTCGCAGAGCTCCTCAAGCCCGTCCCCGTCGAAATCATCGATGAAAAAATCATGCACGGTATGAGCGGTGCTGGTGAACGACACCCTTTCGTCCAGCCGGGGCAGCTTCGCTGTTTTCCAGCTTGGCGGTTCCCCCTCTCCCTGCAAACTGCTGGCCGCCGCCATCACCATGGCGGTTAACAGGCAACCGAACCATCGCATTTTTTCATCTCCCGGCCGAACCGGCTGGTTACCGCACCAGAAGCATCTTGCGGGTTTCTGTCCCCGCGCCGCTGATCAGGCGGCAGAAATAGACCCCGGCAGCCCTGCCGCCGGCGTTCCAGACGACACGGTAATGGCCCGGATTCTGCAAGCCATCCACCAGCCGTTCCACCATCTCGCCCCGGCTGTTATAAAGCTCGAGACGCACCCTTCCGGTCCCGGCCAGACGATAGGCGATGGTGGTCTCGGGATTGAAGGGATTGGGATAATTCTGCTGCAGGATAAAATCCTCGGGCTGCTCTTCCCCTCCGGCGAAAGCCGCCGAATCGACCTGGTATGAGCTTTGCGCCAGGTGATAGAGATAGAGATGACCGACCGCCACATACCAGACATTGGGCCGGTTGCAGATGTAGGCAAGGTGCTGCACGGGATAGCCCTTTTCCCATTCAACCACATTGGGGTGGCACATGATGTGGTAGACGCTGCCCTCGGCCAGGGCCTTGTCGAAGGCCCCGTTAAGGCTGCCGAGGTCGTTGGTGCCGATGCCCCAGCCGAGCTGCGAAGCCGGGGGATCAAAGGCCCGCGTCACCCCGGCGTTGGTGAACATGTGGATCTTTTCGTTCCATGGCGACAGACCGAAAAAATTGCTGACGTAAAGGCGGTTGAAGAGGAACTTGTTGAGGGTCAGGAGGGAATCGATGATGGCGTTGGTGCGCCCGTTGGGCGCGATCCAGGTGTAGACATATTCCCGCTCGCCCGAGGTGAATGCAGCCGGCAGTGTGAGGTTCCGGATGATATCCTCCTTGTTGCCGGTGATCTCACCCGGGTAATCCTTGTAGGGAAGGGAGGGATGGGAGCGGGAATGGCAGGCGGCCTCGACATAACCCGAGTCGAGCTGCGCCTGGATGTAGCGGTAAACCGCAGCGTCGGCCCCGCCCGAATTGATGCCGCAGCTGACCCAGAGCCGGTAGGAGCGGGTGATGTGCAGGGTGCGCACGAACTTGGCCCTGCTCCAGCCCGCCATGTCGTCCGCGCTGGCGGTGACGGCCATCTCCCGTTCGTCATAGTAGGTGCAGATGCGGTTGAAACGGGCGGGGATGCTCTTGCGGGCGGCATTGGTGATCCTGAGAAAAATCGAATCGCTCTCGGCCGAAAAGCCGAGGGAGAGGTAGGCGGTGGAACTCCCGCGCTCAAAACGCACGGCTGCGATGCCGTTGAAAAAATCGACTCCGCTCTTTTCTGGAAGCTGCAGCCAGGCTCCACTCTGACGATAACGATACCATGCCCGCGCCCCCTCCTCAAAAGCGGAGAGCTCCAGGGCAAAGGTCAGGGGATAGCTGAACCCATAATCGATATGGACCTGTGGATCGATGGCGATATGCACCTCATCCGCTCCGGCTTGACGGACGAAGAGAAACTTTTCCTGTGCATGGGTGGTGCGCTGGAAACAAATGAGCAAGAATAGCAGTAAAGGAATGGCGTAGCGTCGCATGACTTCTCCGTGGTTTTGAGGTGAGTATAATAAGCTACTATTTTTTCCCAATATTGCAACCGCTTTTTCTTGCAAGGTACCCCCAGAAATCTGGATCCCACCCGACACCTGGCGTCGCTTGTCCCCAATCCCTCCTTACTATACTATTTCCAATATACTCGCGGCCTGTGCCCTCGTCATGAGGCATTTTTTTACAAGGTGTTTCTGATAGGTAAAATACAATTTTTTATTTAATTACCTCTGGGTGGGACCGAGATTTTGGGGGATAGCCAGCTTTTTCTTGCCCTTGTGGTGAAAAGTTGTTACTTTTTGATACGGAGGCAGTATACTGAGAAAAAAAGGAGGAGCTATGCAGATCCAACTCTTGGCGCCTTTCGAAAGAGCCTTCAACCGCATGAAAACGGCGCTTTTCAAGCCCTTCGACCTGCGCAAGTGGCTGATCATCGGCTTCACCGCCTTCCTCGCGGATCTGCTCGACGGCGGGGGCGGGGGAGGCCGGGGAATGCAAAATCAGAGCCATGGCGATTGGGGCGCAGTGCTGGCCGCACCCTATGAGGCCCTGGAGTGGCTGCAAAGCAAACCGGAATGGATGACCCTGCTCATCTTCATTCTGATCTTCGCGGCGGCACTCGTGCTGCTCCTCCTCTGGCTGAGCTCCAGAGGCAAATTCATGTTCCTCGACAATGTGGTTCAGCAACGCGCCCTGGTCTCCCACCCCTGGCATCACTATCGCCAACCAGCCGCCTCGCTTTTCCGCTTCCGCGCCCTCTTCGCCCTCATCATTCTTGGTCTGGCGGGAGGAACCCTCTATCATCTCTGGCGGATGGCCTATACCCGCTGGAACGAATCCGGCGACCTCTGGCAGCTTCTCCCCTCGCTCGCGCTCTGGATTCTTTTCCTGCTGCTCATCATCCTGACCTTCAGCTATGTCAAGCTGCTCCTCGACCACTTTGTCGTGCCCCTGATGTATAAACACAATCTAAGCTGCGTGCAGGCCTGGGAAAAATTCATGCCGCTGCACTGGGCACACGTCGGCAGCTTCATTCTCTACGCCCTCTTTATCCTGATCGCCATCATCGCCCTGGTCGCACTCGTCGTCATTGGCGGTCTCTTCACCTGCTGTGTCGGCTTTGTTATTCTGGCTATCCCCTACCTCAACTCCGTGTTGATGCTGCCCTTCAGCTACTGGCTGCGCTCTTTCAGCCTGGAGTACCTCGCCCAGTTCGGCAGCGAGTACAACCTCCTGGAGGAAGCCGGACGGGAGGAGGTGAATCCCTACCCCGAGCCGCCGCCGGTCGCCTGACCAGCAGCCGCAAACTGCGGTTCAGCCCTCAAGGAATGGGGGGCGCAGGGAACTTTTACTATGCCGCGCGGTGTTCCATCTGCACAGATAAAACTTGCGATTCAGGCTGTATTTTCGTAAGATAGACATTATCATGATCAGATGGGAAAACCGCCATGTACTACCGCAGCATGTTGTTCCGTTTTATTCTGCTTTACGCCGTCATCACCCTTCTGCCGGGCGGGTCTCTCATCGCCCGGCAGGGGAACGTTATCCAGGAACGGGCCCTTCCCGGAGTGGTCTCCCTGGCCCTCAGGGAACCCCTCCCCGATGGCGCAGCCCTGCGCCGTGCCGCCCTTCCCGGCCTGGAACACACCCTGCAGTCGCTGCAGATTCATACCCTCGCGCCGATCGCCCCGGCACCCCGCACCGTCCTGCATAAAAACGGCCACCGCACCCGCATCGACAATCTGTACAATGCCTGGTATGCCGGCGGCCGTCCTCCCGAGGAGGTGGCGAAAATATTGGCCGGGGATCCGGCCGTCGAATTCGCCGAAGCCAGGTACTACTATACCCTGACTGCCATGCCCGACGATCCCCTCGCCGGCAAACAGTGGTATCTCGATGCCGTCCAGCTCCCCCGGGCCTGGGAGATCGCCAAAGCGGAACAGGGCGGAGTCGTGATCGCCATTATCGACGGCGGCACCGACATCAGCCATCCCGACCTGGTGGACAATCTCTGGACCAATCCCGGAGAGATCCCCGCCAACGGGCTGGATGACGACAACAACGGCTATGCCGACGACCTGCACGGCTATAATTTCACCAATAATATTCCAGATCCCGCCAGCCTCTTCTCCGGCACCAGCTACAGCGATCACGGCACCCACACCGCAGGCGCCGCCTGCGCCACCGCCGACAATCGTCTGGGCATCGCCGGCACGAGCTGGAACGCCCGCCTCATGGCCCTCAACGCCGGATCGAAAACAACGGACAAAAATATCGATCCCCTCAGCATCGACAAGGCCATCGCCTACGCCACGGCCAACGGCGCCGACATCCTCAGCTGCAGCTTCAGCGGCTCCTATTCGGAGATCACCCACCGCCTGATCCGCTATGCCTTCGAGGAGGGGCTGGCCATCGTCGCTGCCGCAGGCAACGCGAACGACCTCGCCGACCAGGTCTACCCGGCCAGTTATAATGGGGTCCTGGCCGTAGCGGCCACCGACAGCACCGACTCCCGCGCCTATTTTTCCAACTATGGCTACAGCGTGGATGTCACCGCCCCGGGGGTGAGCATCTGGAGCACGGTCAGCGGCGACAGCTATGCGGGTGATTACTGGCAAGGCACCTCGATGTCGACCCCGATCGCGGCGGGCGTGGTCGCCCTGGTCATGACCCGCTTTCCGGAGTGGAGCGGCCTCCAGGCGGCCGAACAGGTGCGTGTCACCGCCGACAATATCGATGCCAGAAATCCCTCCTATGCCGGCAAGCTCGGCCGCGGCCGCATCAACGCCTGGCGCGCCCTCACCGAGATCGGCCCCTCCCTGCGCATCACGGGCTGTGAATTCTTCGATCAGGACGGCGACAGCCTAATCGAGCCGGGTGAAACCGTGCGGCTGCGGCTGGCCGTGACCAATTACCTGACCGAAGCCCGAAACGTGACCCTCGCGCTCTCTGAAGAGAGCCCCTACACCACGATCTCGCCTGCCAACGCCGCCCTCGCCTCGATCGGCAGCGGCGAGAGCATCGTCCTCGATAACAACTTCGCCTTCAAGGTGGGCAGTGCAGCCCCCAGTAACCACCCCATCGATTTCACCCTCAGCATCAGCGCCGGCGGCTACACCGACACCGACCATTTCACCCTGACCGTCCTGCCCGCCTTTGCCAACATCGGGGTCAACAATATCTATACCACTGTGACCAACGTCGGTCGCATCGGCAGCGCCGATCCCGGCGGCGCCAACGCCGGCATCGGCTTCCTCTACAAATCGGGCGCAAACCTCCTCTTTGAGGGGGCCATCATCGCCGGCACCTCCGCCAACCGGATCGTCAATGCAGCGCGCGGCCTCATCACCTACACCGGGGCGCAGGAAAATGACGCCGATTTTATCCGCACCGAGGAGGGCGACATCCGCATCACCACTCCCGGAAGCCTCAGCGACCAGGAGAGCATCACCTCCTTCTCGGATGCCGGGGCCTCATCACCCCTCAATATCCGCATCACCCAGCAGACCTTTGCCAGCAGTGACCCGCGCTATGCCGATCTCCTTTTCCTCAGCTACCGGGTGCATAACCTCAGTGGAAAGCCGATCGACCGTTTTCATTTCGGCCTTTTCTGCGACTGGGATATGGATGCGGGCAGCTACAACACCAATGTGGCCGCCTTTGACGCGGATCGACGCCTGGGCTACGCCTGCGACAGCGGCGACGGCCCCGCCACCTTCGCCGGCATCCGGCTGCTGACGCCGGGAGGGATTTCCTACCGCGCTATCATTAATGATAACGCTGATCCCCTCAACCCCGGCTGGGGGCTCCATGACGGTTTTACCGACGGCGAAAAATGGGAGGCGATCAGCGGCGGGGTGACCCAGAGCCGGGTCGGGCCTGCCGACATCTCCAACGTCATCGCCTCCGGCCCCCATATCATCCCTGCCGGCGGGGAGATCACCATCGATTTTGCCCTCATCGCCGCTGACAACCTGGAGCTGCTGCAAGCCGCAGCCGACAGCGCCCGGATGTTCTGGCTCACCTCGCTGCAGACCGGCGTGGAGAGCGGCCCGATCACACCCCCCCCGGCCGTCTGGGCCCTGGAGGCCAACTATCCCAATCCCTTCAATGCCGAGACCACCATCCTCTTCAGCCTGCCCCGCCCCGCTCCGGTCCGGCTCGACATCCTCGATCTCTCCGGACGCCTGGTCAGGCGCCTCGCCGAGACCACCCTGCCGGCGGGCCGCCACCGGCTCCTCTGGGATGGCCGCGATAATCAGGGAAGATCGGTCGCCGGCGGAACCTATCTCTACCGGCTGCAAAGCGATGGAGAACAGCTGGTCCGCAAGCTGGTCCTGCTCCGCTGACAAGCAGAGGCCGGGCCGCCGGGCGAAACCCGGAGCGGTTTCATTCGTATAGAACAAGAGGTCGGGACTCAACCTGCCCAGCATATACCACTCTGATAAAACCGGAGACGAGAATGGCCCTTCCCCGTACCGCCTGCAGGATGTTCTGCCTTTCCGTTGTGCTGATCACGCTCAGGACGGCCGCCGGCCAGCCCGTGCTCTTCCCCGAGCCTAAAAGCCCGCGCATCGCCAACTATGACATCGATGTCCGCCTCGACACCGAGGCCCGCCTTCTGCACGGCCGCCAGGTTCTGCGCTGGCGCAACACCGCCAGCCACGCCGTCGAGGAACTACAGTTTCACCTCTATCTCAACGGCTTCCGCAACGACCAGTCGACTTTCATGCTCGAATCGGGCGGCCGCCACCGCGGCGAAAAGCTCGATGAGAAAGGCTGGGGCAATATCCAGATCGACTCCCTGACCAATGCAGCCGGGGAGGAGCTGCTCCCGATGACCTCCTTCATCCAGCCCGACGACGGCAATATCAATGATAAAACCGTTCTCCGGCTGCTGCTCCCCAGGCCCCTTCCCCCCGGTGAGACCATCACACTGCATTTCGCCTTCACCGCCAAGCTGCCCGAGCCCCCGATGGCCCGCACCGGCATCAGAAAAGAGTTCGTCATGGCCGGCCAGTGGTTCCCCAAGATCGGAGTCTATGAAGAGGGCGCCTGGAACTGCCACCAGTTTCACGCCAACTCCGAGTTCTATGCCGATTTTGGGGTCTACAACGTCGACATCACTGTGCCCCGGGGCCACATCGTCGGCGCCACCGGCATCTGCTATGCGACGGTGGATAATTCCGACTCCACCACCACCCACCGCTTCCACGCCGAGGATGTCCATGATTTCGCCTGGACAGCCAGTTCCGATTTCATCGTCCTCAACGGTAAAAGCCAGGATGTGGAGATCCGCGCCCTCATCCAGAAAGACCACGCCTCCATGGGAGCGCGCTACCTCAAGGCGGCCGAGATCGCTGTCGCCTGGTTCCAGGATCAGTACGGCGACTATCCCTATCCCAACCTCACCGTCGTCGATCCCCGCCGCGGCGCCAGCGGGGCGGGCGGCATGGAGTACCCGACCCTGATCACCGCCTGGGGCGCCTATGGCCTCCCGGAGGGCGTTCGTGCCCTCGAGATGGTGATCATGCACGAGTTCGGCCACAATTACTGGTACCACCTCGTCGCCTCCAATGAATTCGAGGAGGCCTGGCTCGACGAGGGCATCAACACCTTCAGCGAAATGCAGATTCTCGCCGACACCTACGGCGAGGCCGGCAGCATGATCGATCTCTGGGGCCTCCGCATCAGCGATACCCCCATTCAGCGCATGAGCTACATCGCCCAGCCCGGCCTCGATCCCGTCCTTCAGCCCGCCTGGAAATACTATTCGGGAAACAACTACGCCTCGATGTCTTACAACAAACCCGGATTGATGCTGCTCACCCTGCAAAACCTGGTCGGCCGCGAGACCATGAACCGCATCCTGCGCACCTGGTTCGAGCGCTGGCAGTTCAAACATCCGCGCAGCACCGATTTTATCGCCATTGCCAACGAGATCTCTGGTCAGAATCTTGACTGGTTCTTCGACCAGGCCCTCCGTTCCACCGCGGTGCTCGATTACAGCGTCAGCGAGATCGGCAGCAGGGAGGTAAAAAAGGCCGACGGATTTGATTTCTTCCCCGCTGATTCGGCCGCTGCCGGACCCTCCGCGGATACCCTGGCTGCCGGCGGCTCCGCTCCGGATACGGCTGCCATGGGCGAAAAGGCAGACCCTGACAGCGGCCAGAAGGCTGCCCAGGAAAAGAAACTCTACACCTCGACCGTGAAGGTGCGCCGCCTCGGAGAATTCGTCTTCCCGGTCGAGCTGCAGATGATCTTCGCCGACGGCGATACAGTGAACGAAAAATGGGACGGCGTGGAACGCTGGCATAAATTCTCCGTCACCCGGCCCGCCCGTCTGCTTTCCGCCGCAATCGATCCGGAGAACAAGATACTCCTCGACGTCCAGCTCACCAACAACAGCCGCACCCTGGAAAGTTCCTCCCGCGGTATCAACAAACTCACCGCGCGCATTCTCTTCTGGAGCCAGTTTATCATGGACATGCCTGGAGTTCTCAACCTCTTCACCGCCTTCTCACCCAACCTGTAACCGCTCGCGAGGAACGCCTGATGATTGCACGCACACTACATTCAGCCCTGACTCGCCTCTTCGCGCTCAAGCGGCTCTGGCTTGTCTATTATCTCAGTGGATTGGTTTTCGCCGCTGTCGTTGCCCTGCCGGCGACCTCGATCGTCTCCAACTACGCCGGCCAGACCCTCACCGCCGAGCGCCTCAGCGGTTTTATGGATATCAATTTCATCATCGAACTGTTCCACTACCACGGCAGCGCCCTCGGCGCCATACTGCCCCTCCTCATAATGACAGCCTTCCTCTTCTGGCTGCTGATGCTCTTTTTTTCCGGCGGTGCGCTCAAGCTCATGGCCGGCGATCATCCCTACCGGCCGCGCGAATTCTGGGATGCTTGCGGCCGCTATTTCGGCCGCTTCCTCCGCCTCTTGCTCTGGAGCCTCCCCCTGCTGGCCCTCTTCTTCCTGCTGCCTGCCCTGGCCAACCTCGTCGAGAAACTCTTCTGGGGCAAGGATCCCGGCGACAACATCACCTACTGGAGCGGCATAGCCAAGATGGGACTCCGCTATCTTGCCCTGATGCTCTGGGCCCTCTTCTTCGATTATGCCCGCATCCTCGCCGTCCAGAAAAACGAAAAACGGACGCGCCGCCTGGCCATCGCCGCTCTCCAGTTCACCAGCCGCAACCTCGGCCGCCTCTTCGCCCTGGCCCTGCTGCTCGCCCTCATCAGCCTGCTCGGACTGGTGATCTATAATCCGGTGGCGGACCTGCTCCACGCCCCCTCGACTGGAATCATCGCCCTGCTCTTCCTCTGGCAGCAGCTCTACATGTTCTTCCGCGCCGGAGTGCGCCTTCTCACCCACGGCAGCCAGATGAAGCTCAGTCAAAGGCTGCTCCAGGATTACTGATCGCGGAGAAGGGGGTGCGCAAGAGAATGGCAACATTAAAGGAGGAAAGGAGTGACACCACCGCACGAAGGTGAGCGGCCGATCGTGGTCTGCCCGTACATAGCTCGCGAGATCGAACTCAACGGCCGCCTGGAGGACCCCCTCTGGCAGCGCGCTGCCGCCATCGAACTGGTGGACGCCGTCAGCGGCCGGCCGGGACGATTCAGCACCTCGGTCCGCCTGGCCTGGAGCAGCACCTGCCTCTACGCCGCCTTTATCTGCGAAGACGATTACGTCTGGGGGGATATTGCGGAGCATGACGGGCCGATCTACGACCAGGAGTGCGTCGAGATTTTTATCAATCCCTCGGGCTGCCCCCATACCTATTTCGAGATCAACCTCAGCCCGAAAAATGTCGTCTTCGACGCCTGCATCCTCAACGATCGCACCGCCGCAAACCCGGACGGCCCCTTCACAGGACTGCACTGCTGGGAGGCGGCAGGGCTGCGCACTGCGGTTTCGATCCAGGGAGAGGTGGATACACCCGGAGCCGCACGCGGCTGGATCGCCGAGTACGCCCTCCCCTTCAGGGCCCTCTACGGAGCATCCCACCAACCGCCCCTGCCCGGCGACCTCTGGCGCGTCAATTTTTATCGCATCGATTCCCCCCGCCGTGGAGAGCAGGAGCTCTACGCCTGGAATCCGGTCCTGCGCCCCACCTTCCATCTCCCCTGGCGTTTCGGCTCACTGCGGTTCGGCGCATGACTGCCGGCGGTGATCCCCAGGGGCTGATTCCGGCCGCAGCCCGCGACGCCCTCATCCTCTCCGCCTGCACCGAGATCATCGAACAGGGCCGCCATGCCGACGCCGTCCTGCAGCGCGCCCTCCGCACAGATCCCGCCTTCACCCTGGAGGAGAAAAGCGCTATCGCCACGGCGGTCTTCGACATCGTCCGCTTTGCCCGCTTACTCGGCGCCATAACCAGCGGCGATCCGGATGCTCCCCCCGTTCTCAACGCGGCTGCGCTGGAGGCCTGGAGGCTCTGGCGCGGCCAGCGCCCGCCCGCGGGCCCTGCCGAACACGAGATGCTCGAGCGGGCGGCCCGATTCTCCGCCGTCCGCACCCTGCGCGAGTCCCTTCCCGACTGGCTGGATCAGCTCGGAGCGGCCGGGCGCGGCGAGCGCTGGGAAAGTCTGCTCGCGGCGCTGAACCGCCCGCCGCAGCAGGTTCTGCGCGCCAACACCCTCCGGACCACCCCCGCAGCCCTGCTCGCAGAGGCCGCCCGCATGGGATACCCCGCTCACCCGGTGGAGTGGGCCCCGGCAGCGGTCGTGCTCGAGGGGCACGCCCCGGTTTTTCAATGGGAATGTTTCAGAAAGGGATGGTTTGAAGTGCAGGATGCCGCCTCCCAGACAGTGGCGTCGTTCATGGAGGTCAAGCCCGGCATGCGGGTGGTCGACGGCTGCGCCGGTCACGGCGGCAAGACCCTCCATCTCGCCGCCCTGATGGAAAACCGGGGCCGGATCATCGCCCTGGATACCGTGGAAGAAAAGCTGGCAGAGCTGGTGCGCCGCGCCCGCCGCGCCGGCGCCCAGATCATCGAGGCCAGAAGGATCACCTCGACCAAGATCATCAAACGCCTCGCCGGTTCGGCCGACCGCCTTCTGCTCGATGTCCCCTGCTCCGGTACAGGGGTCTGGCGGCGCAATCCGGACGCCAAATGGCACCTGCAGCCTGAGGAACTGACCCGGCTGCAGGCCAATCAGCAGCAGATCCTCAGCTACTACAGCCGCATCGTCAAGCCGGGCGGCCGCCTCGTCTACTCCACCTGCAGTGTTCTGCCCGCCGAGGGCGAAGAACAGGTGGCCCGCTTTCTCACCGCCGCCGGCAACGCCTTCTCCCTCGCGGCTGAGCAGCGCCTCGATCCGGACACCCACGGATTCGACGGTTTTTATATGGCGGCCCTGGAGCGCACCTCGTCCTGAGCTGGCGCCCGGGCCATCCGAATCAGCCTATCGCTTCGCCGCCGCGGCCGCTCCGTGCAGCCTCCTGCTCCCATAGATGCGCCGCATGCGTGCCCGCCGGTCAGGCGAAACTCTCCTCGACCAGCCTGATGGAGGCCTGCACCTCTTGCTCGATCCCGGCGCGCAGCTGCGCCGCCTCGCGCCGCGTCTCCTCCCTGAAACCCTCGTCACCGAGCCCGCCGAGATTGATGCAGACATTGAAATAGGCCCCCTCAGCGGCGGTGCGCACCGCCAGGGCGGCCACACCGGCGTCGCTGATCGAATTCTTGTTGCCAAGCTGCACCGCCTTGCGCGCCAGCTGCGCGGCCGGCAGGCAGCGCCGCAGCACGGCCAGGGGCACCAGGGTCGCTCCGCGGGTCGCCTCCTCGATCGCCGCCTGACGGGCGGCTTTTTCCGGTTCGCTCTTCTTCGGCAAGCGGAAGGCCTCCATCACCCGGTTGAAAGCGGCGGTGTCGCGGTCGACATCGAGGAGGAACTCCTCCTTGAGGGCGTGGGCGGCCGTGCCGATCTCCTCCATTTCTGCGAAATGATCCTCGTAGCCCCTCTTGCCGTGGGTCACCCCCCCCACCATGGCGGTGAGGGCGCCGCTCAGGGCCCCGCACAGGGCGGCCACACTGCCGCCGCCGGGGGTCGGGGTATCGCTCGAGAGGACCCGGGCGAACTCGCCGAGGGTCATGCTGACCAGTGGACCCTTCTCACGCAGCTGGTTTTCGATGATCTTTTTCTCCGCCTCGAAGGGATAGAGATCGTTCAGTCCCAGCGAGAGCACGGCGATGTGGACCAGCTCCGCTTCCGAGACCCCCGTGCTTTTGCCCTGCCGGCGCAGGAAATGTCGTCCCGCCTCCAGCATGGCCTCGAGGGGGATGAGACCAACCAGCTCGCTGCCGGTAACCCGCGCTCCCATTTCCCCGGCGATGCGGCAGCAGGCCTCGAAGGCCAGGTGGGGGGGAGTGATCTTGTAGTTGGTGAGGTTGATCGAGATCTGCGCGCGGCCGAAATCCTCCATATACCAGCCCACCGCCTTGCAGGCCTCAAAGAGGCCGGGATGACGGAGGGCTTCCCCCCCGGCATCACGGATGATGCGGCCCTGTTCATCCTTTTGCGGACGGCCGGTCTCGCGGATGCGGCCGGCGATTTCATTGGCGAGACGGGGATCGCGGGTGTTGAGGTTGACATTGTAGGCGATAAGGAACTCGCGCGCTCCGATGACCGTGGCCCCGGCCCCGGGATTGAATTCGGCGGGTCCGTAATCCGGGCGCCAGTCCGGATGGGCCATTTTCTCCGCCAGCCCCTCGTATTCTCCGGCGCGAACATCCGCCAGGTTGCGCCGCTCCGGACACACGGCCGCCTCCTCGTAGAGATAGACCGGAATGCCGAGCTCCCGGCCGACCCGTTCACCCAACCTGCGCGCGAGCTCTGCGCATTCGGCCATGGTCACCCCGCTCACGGGGATGAAGGGGCAGACATCGGTCGCCCCCATACGCGGATGGGCGCCGCTGTGCCTGGACATGTCGATCAGCTCTGCAGCCCGGGCTATGGCAACAAAGGCGGCCGCCAGCACCGGTTCGGGTTCACCCACAAAGGTCATGACTGTGCGGTTGGTATCCCTGCCTGGATCGACATCGAGCAGTTTCACCCCCCCACTGCTGCGGATCGCCTCGGCGATCTTGTCAATTTTGGCCGCATCCCGGCCCTCGCTGAAATTGGGAACACATTCTACCAGCTTCATATTTTCACCTCGGCTTTAGTCCTCTTGGTGTGGATAATCGGAACTAATATACGAAACTAATCCCTGCAAAACAAAAGCGCAAAATTGTGTTGGAAAAATAGGGAAAAATGTGCATCTTCGAATGCAGAAGCGGCGTGAGCCCGCATAAAAAAAACCGCCGATGTGGGCACCCCCGGCCGAACATCGACGGTTGACTAGAATCCAAGAAACTTCAACAGATTAGGGAGTTCAAATGGGCCTCGGAACACTCCTGACCCGGGTTCCCTGGAAACAGGTGATCACCATGCTTCCCACCATTGTACAAACCGCCCGGGGGCTTCTCAACGCCTCGCGGCGGCCATCGATCGTCCCGATCGAGGTCGCTGACACCCCGCGCGGCCTGGCCTTGCGGGTGGAAGAACTCGAGGAAAACGAGCGCATCCAGGCAGACCTGGTCAAAAAGATGGCCGAACAGCAGCAGGGGCTGGCCGAAGGGCTCGAGTTCATGGCCGCCCGCATCACCGCACTGCTCTGGCTCGCTGCCATCGCCCTCATCCTCGCCCTGGCCGCCTTCATCATCGTTCTGCTCAAATGAACCTTACCTGCACTCCGCGGGATCATTCAGGCGACGGATAGCGGGGATACCGCACGATGCCATGATCCCGCTCCCTCTCAACCTTCCAGACGTGCAATCCGGCCATCACCCCGATCACCAGGCCAATGACACCCGGTGCATGGACCAGACCCTCGATGAGCGAATAGAGCGCCGAACAAAGACCGACAGCCACCCCGATCACGCGGGAAATGCTGTTGGCAGCCCCGCCCATCGCGTGTGCCAGTACGGCGTAAATGCCCAGGCCGACGATCGCCGCCACGGCACAGCGGATAATCACCCTCGCCATGAAACCGCCCAAAGCCGCACAACCTGCAAACACCAGGAGACTGAGTAAGAGTTCATTTTCCATAACCCCTCCTTTCCGGGGGTCGAGCATCTTCCACTGCCCCTCCTATTGCAACGAGCGTGCCAGATCCTTGCGCCGCCGGCGGCGCCAATCACAAAATTGAAATTAAAGGGGTTATACAATAGTGGCGGAAATGCGCTGATTCGGGGATGTGCAAGAGTGCGCGCACACTGCGGGATGAGTGCGCGCACTCGGCAGAGCGGAGGGTGCGATCAGGGGATTTCACGGAAATAGAGCGAGGTGCGGGGATGGAGCTTGAGCCGGAGGCGCTCCTTTAACAGCCGCCGCGCCCAGGTGGGACCGACGCCCGCGAGCAGTCCCGCAAGCGGCACATCGATGGTGCCAAAATCATCGATGAAGCTGCTGATCTTCTCCAGATCATCCCCGGCGGAACGCAGGGCGCTCCGGATCCCGGCCATCACCTGTTCCGGGGTGTGCTCAAAGCGGCCGATGCGTTGATACTTGTGGATAAAATCCTCGACCTCCTCAAGGACATGGGACTGGTCATCCTCGAGTTGGGCCTCTGGATCGGGGGCGAGAGCCTCCTCCGGAATTTCGAGGACGACCTTGTCCCGCCCGGAAAAGGCTGCCGAGCTGAGCAGATTGCGCAGCTGGCGGACATTGCCGGGAAAATCGAACTCCATCAGGGCCTCCAGGGATTTCTTGGCGATCCCGGTGAAGGAGGCGGGGATCAGACCCAAAGCGGCAAAATGGCTGATGAACAACAGGAGATTGGTGGGCTCCTCCTCCACCAGCCTGCGCAAGGGGGGGGTGTTGATGGTGATGGCCGCCAGCCGGTAGTAGAGATCCTGACGGAACTCCCTGGCGCGGATTTTTTCCTGCAGATTGGCATTGGTGGCCGCCAGGATCTGCACCTGCACCTGGACGCTCTTGCTGCTGCCGAGGGGCGTGATGCGCGCATCCTCAAGCACGCGCAGAAACTTGGCCTGCAGCTCCAGAGACATGTTGGATATCTCGTCGAGAAAAAGGGTGCCGCCATGGGCGCATTCGAAGAGGCCCTTGCGTTCCTCCGTCGCACTGGTAAAGGCGCCGCGGACATGTCCGAACAGGGCATCCTCGACCAGCTCGCGGCTGAAAGCCCCGCAATCCTGGGTGATGAAGCGGTCCTGAGCCCAGCCGCTGCGGCGGTGAATCGCCTTGGCGACCAGATCCTTGCCTGTGCCGCTCTCGCCATGTATGAGAATGGGCACGGATGAGGTCAGCGCGGCGGACTCGATCTGGCTGCGCAGCTCCGTCATGGCCTTGCCAACACCGACAAGATCACAGCCATGCTCGATCTGTGCAGCTGCAATGAAAGGCACAACCTTGCCCTGCCGGAGGATAATGGGCGCCGGCTCGGCTTGCTGGACCGTCTCTGCGCTGCCCTCTCGTTTCTCTTCGAGCAGGGCGTAGCGCAGCGCCATGCTGATCTGCGAGGTCCAGGTCTCCACAAATCCCTGATCGATCAGCAGTTCATCAAAGGCATTCACCTTCTGGGATACCAGTTCCAGCACCCCCAGACTCCGGCTCTTGTCACCCAGCAGGATGGCCAGATAGCTGTAAAAGCGCGGCCGGCTGCGGAAGCGTTCGAATTTTTCCACCACCCGCTTGTCAAAGAAGCGCGGCTGATGCTCATCGATGTCGGGGATGTACATCAAGAAATCATTCGAATTCTGCAGATGATTTTTGAACTCGAGCAGAAAGAGATTGTCCGTGTCGATGCGGTCGCCGGGGACGGTGAAACGCCGGATCTCCTCGGCCTCATAACCGAGGAAGAGATGGGCGTAATTCTCGACGCCCCCCTCGAGGAGATCGATCTCGATCGGCTCCTTGAAGAGGTCACCCGGGATGATTTTGGCCTTTTCGACGCCGTATATGGACTGCAGCATGGCCAATATCGTTTTAACCACCGAGGTCGGCGACATATAAACCGCGTCGCTCAACCACTTGACCGCCTGAACCATGCGGGTGTGTTCTTCGGCGAGGCGGACGCGGAAAAATAGCAGCGCCAGCATGCTGGCCAGCGTCCGGAAAAAATGCAGATAACCGATGCCCATGAAGCGGTCCCAATTGTTCTGGGCGACCTCCACATCGATGACCCCGAGGACGATATTCTTGAATTCGATAACGAAGATATAGTTGGCGTAGACCTTCTCCTCGCGCACCTTGATGTAATAGCTGGAGAGCTTACGGTAGCCGGCATGGTTGAGGTAGCTGGGATGTTTGCGGACATCCACGAAACGGGAACGGTTTTCATCCACATAGACCGTCGGCTCCGGATCTGAGGGATTCTGGGGTTCTTCCACCGGCGCCAGGAAGACATTCCTGCGGGCCCGGACGGCGAGTCCGGCTAGTCCCTCGGTCACCGGCAGCTCCCTGAAGCGCTGGCTCGCCCCCTCATCCCAGCCGCTGGGATGGGGGAATCGCAGCACCTTTTCTCCATCGACATCCTTGGTCAGGTAGCCGATCGCCACGGTGTCGATCTGGGTGGTCTCAGTGATCAACTGGGTCAGGTCGAGGAGGAATTGGCCGAGGTCGGCGAAATTTCTCACCTCCAGGCGGTCGGCGCCTTCATACATCGATTTGATCTTTTGCAGAAACCGGGTCTGATCGACGGTGAGGGAGTAGATGAAGGAATTGTGAATGCGCTCGGCGAGAAAGTCAGCGAAATCGATGAGGATGACCCGGTCCAGCTCGGTCAGACGTGTTTTGCTCCGGTAGGAAGCCTTGAGATAGCCGATCAGGTTGCCCTCGTGCACCAGTGGCATATAGTGCAGGGTCTTCTCATGCATCTCGTCCTCGCAGCCGCGCAGGCCCGCCCCCTTCTCACCCGTTTCAACGCAGAGATACATGCTGCTGCCGGGCTCGAGCTGGTGGAAAGTGAGTCCCTTCTTCGCCTTTTTCGGATCTTCCCGCCAGTGCGCGAGGGCGAGTGCGAGCAAGCCTTCACTCTCCTCGATCCAGAGGCCGGTCGCCTTGCTGCGGTTTTTGGCCAGCCTGGTCTTGCCTTTGAGATATTCGGTCACCACCTCCCAATTCTGCACCCCGGCGCGCGCCGGATCGTTGTTGAGGTCGGTGATGGCACGTTTCAACACCAGAGCCACCGAATAATCGCAGCCCATGGCCGCCTGCAGGGCGGTCAGGGATTTTTGAATGACCTTCTTGATCTGATTGCTCTCAAAACGGTCGGCGGCGGTCAGCTGGTCGCGCACCTTGTTCAGCCTCTGCCGGACGATGGATTCGGCGAGCAGGCGAGCGAAGCGCCCGATGATGCGTTCATAATCGGTGACCCGCCTGGTGCTGTTGAACCAGAACAGAAGGTGGCCGAGCCGGCTGTCGCTTCTCTCCCCGGATGCGACGGGCACGATCATGAGATACTGAACGGAGCCGTTCATGCCGCAGGCCATGGCATCCCCGGGCTGCAGTTTCCGGATGAGAGGCGCTTTCCGCCGGCGCTCGAACTCCTGCACGATCGTGTCGACGGCAAGATCCGGCTTGCTGCCCTTGGACTGCAGGTAGTAGATCTGGCGCCGGGCATAGGGCTGCTGCGCCAGCAGCAGGCAGGCCTGGGGAAGCTCAAGCTGTTCCCCCAGCAGGGTTGAGAATTTTTTTACATAACGGGGAGGATCGTAATCGATCTCGAAAAGATGGGTGAGAAGAAGGTCAAGCTGCACCAGGTTGAGACGGCGCATCAGGGTCTCATCGCCGGGGGCAATTTGCGCAAGCTGCTCCCTTATCGCCTGCATGCGAATTTGTGCAGAATGGAGCATGAAGGATCCCCTCAGTTCGCGGCACCAGATCAGGATAAAGCGGAAGGATGAGCACACTCTCCAGATGGGGAGCGGTCAGATATTAGGAAATGCGGGGATAAAATTCAAGGAATATTTACGCGCGCGGTGAGAAAACAGGCTGCCACGAGAGAGGGCTCAGGGCTCCCGCCGGGTGATATCGCGCTCTTGAGGATGGAAAAAGAAACGTCCGGCCCGGAGTGAATCTTCACGACCCTGATGCGGTGGCGGAGGAGGCGGCCCCCACATCAACCACTGCTTCTTCTCCAGTTCGCGGAGTTTACGCCACATCAGGGTGTCACGCTTGGCCAGGGTCTCCACAACCTGCGAATCCATTAAAACCCGCAAACCACTGTCGGTTTGCTGGAAACGATAGCGTTCTTCGAGAGTCTTAAGCTGGGCCGATTCGCGGGCGATGCGGTCCATCTGGCGCTGGAATTCCTGCATCGCCTTCAGACGCACGGCCATCTCCTCCTTGTCCCAGCTGGGCGGCAGGGAACGTCCTGCGATCCAGGTGTGCCGTTCGCGATCCGGGTCGCGGGCTTGAGCCTGTTTTGTGGCGGGAGGCGCGGCAGCGACGGCGACGGCCATCTGCGCCTTTTCGAGGATGCGCAGGGCATCGCGCGACGAGATCAGGGAATCCCGGCGGCTCAGGTTGAGAATTTCCGCAGCCACTTTTTCGACCCTCGCGGAGTCGATCTGCTGCTCTTCCGCCTCACGGATGAACTCCCGGTAGCCGGCGCGCAGCTGCTCCTTGTCGACGTCATCTCCCACCGCCGCGAACAGCTGCTCGCCGAGGGCTTCAAGCGTGGGGCGAAGCACACTGTTGCGGGTCTGCCTGTCGCTGATGAGAATGAAAAAAATGAGGCTTGAAAGAGAGAGGACGAAAAAAGCCATCGCACTTTTTTGCAGCCAATGCATACAAAAACCTCGCCTCGGCCATGATCACACCATCTTATCTATCAGACTCCTGAGTCTGTAAAAAGTTTCACCCAAGAGCAATTGCAGGACAAAAAATTCAGCGGATGGGGCCACCGGGACGCGACGGCCAGGCCTCTCGCAGGTGAAGGAGCTTCGGTCCCACAGCGCGGCAGCGCCGCACCTTTGGCAGGGCTTACGGATTGAGCAGCGCTCTTTGCAGGCGGCGGGCCTGGGAAATCGCTCGCACCGTCAGCGGCCTGGTCTTGCGGGAGGGGACGATCACCTTGAGAGCCTGGGCCTTGATCCCCACTTGCACCAATTGGCCCGCATCGACCGGTTCGCCGTCGACATGAAAGGGGCCGGGTTTGTTTCTCGAAATGCGCAGGGAGGTGGTCTGGTAGCGCTCATACTCCCTGACCTTGTCAATCTTGCCGGTGAAGAGCTTGGGCAGATGAAAGAGCGCCCGCAGCAAGGTGATGTTGCGGATGATACAGACATCGAGCAGGCCGTCGTCCGGCCGGGCGTTGGGCGAGATGATCACCCCCAGGCCCCACTGCGTGGTATTGGCGACCGTCACCAGGAGCGCGCTGCGCTCGACTGTGCGTCCGTCGAACTCGAGTCTGAAGGTCTCCGGCCGGAAAAAAAGAAATTCGCGCACCCCGATGTAGAAATAAGGCAGGGGGCCGCGCAGGCTGCGATCATCGAAGAGCTTGCCGACAAGGGCATCAAAACCGAGACCGGTGACAATAAAAAAATTGCGCTCCTCGATGGTCCCGGTATCGATAGTCCGGATCCGGCCGGTCAGCAGCAGCCTGGCCGCGCGCCGGATCGCGATCGGAATCAACAGTCCGCGCGCCAGGCCATTGCCGGAACCGACCGGGATGATGCCGAGAGCGGTATCGGTGTAGAGCAGCGCCGACCCCACCTCATTGGCGGTGCCGTCGCCGCCGATGGCAACCACCGCATCATACCCCTCCTCCACCGCCCGCCGGGCCAGCTCATGGGCATGCCCCCGGTATTCGGTCTCGGAGAAATCATACACAAACGGAGCCTCTTCGAGCACTGCCTCGATCGTCCTGCGGATGACGCGCGGGCTGCGCACCAGACCCGATTTGGGATTATGAATGAATTTTACTTTTTTCAGTTCCACAGGAAATGCCTCAGTCAAACAGCCGACAGGAGCCATTGGCCATCACAAGGTACACTCGAACTGCTCATCAGGGAGAAATGGGGGAGAGCCCCGCGGAGGGCGCCAGCCAGCGCCCCCGGGGAAACGGTCATCGAGCCTGCAGGGCCCGCTGCAAGCTGGCAAGAAATTTCTCGGGGGAGACAAACCCAACTTCGCGCAGATCAGCGATCTCTTCTCCCGCGGGGGTCAGAAAGAGCAGGGTCGGCATGCCGGTCACTGCAAACCGCTCCATGAAGGCCCTGGTCTTTGCATCCGGCTTGGTGCAGTCGACCTTGAGAATGGTAAAGCCGGCAAACTGCTCCTGCACCCGGCTGTCCGAAAAGGTCTCCTTGTCGAGCTGTTTGCACGGGGCACACCAGTCCGCATAAAAATCAATAAAAATCGGCTTGCCCTCCGCCGTCAGCTCCTCGATGCCCTGCCCCTGGTACTGCACCCATGGCAGCTCCGAGGGTCTGGAATGGATGGCCTCGTTGAGCCAGTGCAGCCCGAGAAGAATCAACACTCCCCCAAGCAGGCGCCGGAAGAACCTGAATCCCCGGGTCTGCTCCTCGTGGCCGATGAAGCCCAGCAGCAGGCCGCCGACGACCCCGAGCAGCCCGAGCAGGAAAAGCAGCTTGTCATGGATCAGGTCGAGCTGCGGGGTGATGAAATAGATCGCGACGCCGATGAGCAGAAAACCAAAGAACTTTTTAACCCAAAGCATCCACATGCCCGACTGCGGCAGGCGGTTGAGCAGACCGCTGAAGGTGGCCAACACCAGATAGGGCAGGCCGAGCCCGATGCCCATGGCAAAAAAGAGCAGGCCGCCCTTGGCCACCAGACCCAGTTTCGCGACCAGGCCGACCAGGCCGATGATGATCCCTGCCGCGCAGGGCGCGATGATCACCCCGACCGTCAGCCCCATGATCAGAGCCCCCAACAGCCCCTCGCGAGCCCCGCCGAAACGCGTCAACAAGCCGGTGGGCACGCTGATCTCGAACGCTCCGAACATGCTCGCCGCCATGAGCAGAATGATCGTGGCCACCACTGCGACAAACCAGGGACTCTGAAACAGAAAACCCCACTGCTTTCCTGCCAGACCGGAAAGCACCCCAAGCAGCGCGAAAGAGAGGGCGATGCCGATCAGATAAAAAAGGGCATTGACAAAACTCGAGCCCCGGCTGCGGCCGCTCTGACCACCGAAATAGCTCACGGTCAGGGGGATGATCGGATAGACACAGGGAGTCAGATTGAGCGCGAGACCGATGAGCAGAAAGGCGGCGATGGCATAAAAAAGCCCGTGCTCGAGGATCTCCATCGCCCGTCTTTCATCCGGGGTGAGCTGGAGGCCCCCCTCCCCGGCCGCCGCTGCCGGCCGGGTCCCGCGGCCGGGATCCTGCACGCCGGCTGAAAAAAGAGCGGAGGTGTCCCGTGCCACCGGCGTGCCCGCCGGGACGATCTCCAGGGGCAGTATGAACTTTTTCTCGCCGGGCGAGAAACAGCTGGTTTCATTACAGCCCTGGTAGGTAAGCGTCCCCTCGATCTGCAGCCTCCCCGGGGCGGCTTGCGGCAGCACCTGCACACGGGTGTGAATTTTCACCTCCTCCTCGAATACCGAAAGCTCGTTATCGGAAAAGGCGAATTTTTTCAGGAGCGGCCTGGGATAGAGCGCCGGACCGAAACTCAGGGAGGGAGAGGGGGCAAACTGCAGCTGGGTGGGGATGAGAAATTCATCGGCCGGGGTGTTGGAGTTGATATGCAAACCGGGCACAATCTTGACCACGACAACGGCCTCGAGCCCGGAACCGGGCACCGCCTGGCCTTGGGAGATAAAAGCCTCGGCGGTCAGGACTTCCGGCTCGACAAAGCCCTGGGCTGCAAGCCCGCCAGCACCGAATAGTAAAAGCAGAGAAAGAACAAAAGATCTATTCATAGGATTCCAGATCAGTTAAAAGCCTTCTTTGAGCGAATATAGCCCTCGTTGCGGGCGTATTTTTCCAAAACCTTTTGCAGCATGCGGCGGCCGCGGAAGAGGCGCGACATCACCGTGCCGATCGGCCGATCGATGATATCGGCGATCTCCTTGTAAGCGAATCCCTCGACGTCCGCAAGCAGAATCACCATGCGGAATTCATCAGAGAGCTGCGCGAGCGCGGCCTTGATGTCGTCGTCGAACAGCTCCTCATAATTGGACTCGTCGAATCCGTCCCACTCCTTGATGGCCTTCTGCTCATCCTCACTCTCAAGACCGAATTCGACCTTGTCCAGCTGCACCTGCTGGGGGGTGCGGATTTTCTTGCGATATTTGTTGATGAAGGTGTTGGTGAGTATCTTGAAAATCCAGGCCTTGAAGTTGGTCCCCTCCTCGAACTTGCCGAAAAAACGGTAGGCGCGCAGGTAGGTGTCCTGTACAAGGTCCTCCGCCTCTGCGGTGTTGCGCGTCATGCGCAGGGCCGTACTGTAGAGGGAATCCATATACTCGAAGGCGATCTCTTCGAATCGCTTTTTTTGCTCGTCTGTGATCACAGCGGTCCCATAATAGTCAGGATTGACCCATCTGTCACCAGTTGCCCCCATGCCCAATCAATAAAAAATACTAAATATAGTACTAATAAGTCAATGAGTTTTTCGCTTGCGCCCGGCCTCTACATCTGGGATTCGTCCTTCCAGCGCGTGATGCGCCACTTCTGATCGTAGCTGCTTTTGCGCATGTTGAAGATGGCATTGCCGGTGAGATTGAATTCCCCCCTGCTGCCGAAAAGATGGAGATGAAGGGTTTTGGCCAGCTCCGCATTGTTGCCGTCCTGGGTCTCGTATATGGTCGAATCCCAGATCAGGGTCAGGGTTTCGAAGCTGCGGAAAAGGCGGCCCGTAGTTCTGAGTTCCACATCCCGGTTCCAGGAGGCATAGAGGCCGGAGGAGCCGAGATTGGGATCGAAGTAAACAAAGACGAAGGAGCTGTCGAGCAGGCCGTCATAGACCAGTGAATCCTTGAGGGTGTAGGCGTAGACGAAATTGTCCAGCACTTCTGCCGGGGTCGACTGCCCGGTGATGCGCAGGCCGTTGCCGGCGCTGCGCTCCAGTTCGGGCGCAAAGGGATTGAAACAGGCGGCGCACAGCAGGGTGAAGGCCAGGGCCAGGAGGAGACCGGGCCGGCCCCCTCCCCGGGGCTGCAGCGGCCTGTCAGCCATTGTTCACCACCCGCCCTGCCGCAGTATACGCTGCGCCTTGGGCATCAGGGCATGTGCAGCGGTCAATTCGGGATCTTCGCCGCGAATGATCTGGTAATAGTGCTTGCTGTCGTAGAGGGAACGGGCCACCTCAGCCTTGACCATGCTCTTGATGTAGGTCTCGTCCCGATCATAGGCCTCCTGGCTGAACTCGATCTTGTTCTTCTTGAGCAGTTCCTTGAGGTCCGGCAGGAGTTCATCGCCCACGCGATAGCGCGAACGAAAATCCTCAAAGCTGGCATAACGGCCGCGCTGGGCATTGCCGTAGCGAGAGCCCAGTTCAAAGAAGATGCGGCTGCCGAAGAGGGCGTTGGTGAAGCGGGTGATGCGCTCTGCCTTGAGGCTGCTGTCCGGAGTGATGCCGCCCCCGCCGAAAACCTTGCGACCGGCGCGGGTGGTATAGGCGGTGCGCCCGGAATCCGGTGCGGCCGGGGCGTTTTCGTCCTCGTCGTCATAACCCTCGGCATAATAATCAGCCAGGCCGTCATCGTAGGGCCGCTGGATGAGGCGGCCGCTCGGGGTATAGTAGCGGGCAACCGTCAGGCGCAGGGCTGAACCATCCTTGAGGCCGATCTGGTTCTGCACCAGCCCCTTGCCGAAGCTGGTCTGTCCGACCACCAGGCCGCGGTCGAGATCCTGGATGGCGCCGGCGACGATCTCGGAAGCGCTGGCCGAGCCATGATTGATCATCACGATCATCGGCATCATCGGCTGATCGCTGCCGCTGGTGGAGAAATAATCGTCGTCTGCGCCGCTGAGCCGGCCGCGGGTGTAGACCAGCTTGTGACCGCTGGGGATAAACTTGTCCGCCACCTCGACCGCTTGCTCGAGCAGCCCACCCGTATTGGAACGGAGGTCAAATATGAGCTGCTGCATGCCCTGGCTGCGCAGTTCCTTCAGAGCGGTCTCGAGTTCGGTGGAGGTGGTCTTGGCGAAACGCGCCAGCCAGATGTAGCCGGTCTTGCCGTCATCGAGCATGAACGAGGCGTAGAGGCTGTTGATGGGGATCTTGTCGCGGACGATCTCCACCTCGAAGGGCTCGGAGAGGCCGGTGCGGGCGATCATGACCTTGACCTTGCTCCCCTTGGGGCCGCGCAGTTTTTTAAAAACCTGCTCCTCCGTGATGCCGTAGGAGGAGGAACCGTCGATCTGGATGATCTGATCCCCCGGCATGATCCCGATCGCCTCCGAGGGCCCGCCGGGAATCGGCGAGACCACAGTGAGGACCTTGTTGAGGACGATGAACTCGATGCCGATGCCCTCAAAAGAGCCCTCAAACTGCTCGGTCACCTTCTCCATGCTCTTCTTCGGAATATAAACCGAATGGGGATCCAGTTTGGCCAGCAGCCCCTCGATCGCCCCGGTGATCAGCTTGTCGCTCTCCACCGGCTCGACGTAGTAGCGCTTGACGTAGGCGAAGACCTCAACAAAACGATCGAGTTCGGAACGAATATTCTCCTGCGGATAGGCCTCGTTGTGGCCGATGCGCGTAAAGGCGATGCCGATCACCAGGCCGATGCTCGCCAGGAGTAAAAAACGGAGTATGTTTTTATTCATTTTGCTCATTTCTTCTCATGCTGAACCAGGTTCCACCCTGCCCATCAGGGGAGAAGGCCGGCTGAAAAGTCCGCAGCGCTCCTCCCGGGATCCGGATCAGAGCCGGGCGGCGACGGCGCGGGCCACATCCAGGCTTGTGTTCGTGCCGCCCATGTCGTAGGTACGCACCACCCCTTCGGCGATCACCGCCGCGCAGGCCTTCTCAAGCCGTTCCGCCATCCGGCTCTCGCCGAGCCAATCGAGCATCAACTTGACCGTGAAAAGCATCGCCATGGGATTGACCTTGTACTGCCCGGCGTATTTGGGCGCTGAACCGTGCGTCGGCTCAAAAACCGCATAATTATCGCCGATGTTGCCGCTGGAGCTGAAGCCCAGCCCGCCGATCAGCTGGGCGCAGAGATCGGAGATGATATCGCCGAAGAGATTGCTGGTGACCAGCACCCCGTAATCCTGGGGATTCTTGATCAGCCACATGCACATGGCGTCGATGTTCGCCTCCCAGAGCTCGATGCCGGGGTATTCCGCAGCGATCTTGCGCGCCTCGCGCACCATCAGACCGCTGGTCTCACGCACCACATTGGGCTTCTCCACAACCGTCACGGTCTTGTAGCCGTACTTTTTGGCATACTCGAAAGAGTCGCGGATGATGTTGCGGCAGCCCTGACGGGTGTTGATGCGCAGCGAAACTGCGATATCCTCGAGGGGCACCGACTCGAAACGCTTCATCTTCTTGTTGTTCCGGACCAGGGTCTCCATCACCTCGGCAGGCAGGGGATGAAATTCGACGCCGGCGTAGAGATCCTCGGTGTTTTCGCGAAAAACGACGATGTCGATATCATCGCGGAAATTGAGGGGATTGCCCTTGTAGGCCTTGCAGGGACGCAGATTGGTGCGCAGGTTGAACTCCTGCCGCAGCCGCACGATCGGACTAGCGTAGACGAAGCCCTTGCCCTTCAGCTCGGGAGCCAGCTCAGCCTCGGCCTCTTCCTTGGGCTTGGAGGTGATGGCGCCGAAGAGAGCGCAGTCGGTCTGCCTGAGCAGTTCGGTCGTCCGCTTGGGCAGGGGATCGCCCTCCCGGCACCAAAACTCCCAGCCGATGTCGCCCTGAGAGTATACCGCGTCCAGCCCCAGTTTGTCCAATACGATCTGAGCGGCATCCATGACATCCTTGCCGATGCCATCACCCGGCAGCAGCGCTATTTTGTACTTCGCCATCGTTCTCGTCCTCTTTTTCAGGTTGGTATTTGAAGAGTATTCTAAAATTATAGTTTACTTAATTTTCCATGAGGAAGCAAGCGAAAAAAATCAGGAGCCGATGGATAATGAAAAACGGTGCGCCCGCCCCAGCTCCTCCTGAAAGGGAACAAAGGCATAGTCGATCCAGAAGCGGCCGGTATGCACGCCAAAGCCGGCACTGAAGTCGCGCGATGCATAGCCGGTCTGATAGCCTGCCCGCAGCGCCAGCATCTCCAGCGGCCTGATCTCCGCGCCGACATGCAGATGACCGCTCTGGTGGCGGATGGAGACATATTCGGCGCTCACCAGCCAGGGGGCCTCCTCGCTGCCGAGGGGAAGGGTGTAGGCGAGGCCTGCGCGCAGGCTCCGCGGCAAGGTGATCTCCTCTTTGGCCATAGCCCGGGTCGCCCCGAGGTGCTGCACCACCAGCCCGGCGGTCATACCCCGCAGCGGTGTCCGGTAGTGCGCGCCCAGGTCGATGCTGAAGCCGCTGGCGCTCTCGGTGTGGATCTTTTCATTGAGATAGCGCAGGTTGAGCCCGAGGGCCAGATCCTCGCCCAGCCTGCGGGCGAAAGTGGCCCCCAGTACCACATCATGAGCCGAAAAGGTGCTGAGGGGATCCTCGGTCGGGTAGAGACGCTGCTCGATGCCCGGCACCGAGACGACGACGGCATGCAGGCCAAAATGGAAGGGCTTGAGCGGAAAGAGCACTGCCGCCGCATCGTGGCTCACCTCCTGAATCCACTCATTGTGGGCAAGATGGGCGCGGAAGGAGTTCACCCCGGCTGCTCCCGCAGGATTCCAGAAAGAGGCGGAGGCATCCCCCGCCACGGCGGCAAAGGCCTCGCCCATGGCCGCAGCCCGGGCGCCGGCGCCGATCTGGAGCACCGCAAAGCCGCTCTCCCACTGCCCCCTCGCCCCCGCGGCCTGCAGGAACATCAGCAGCGAAAGCGTCCCCAGAATATTGGTTTTAAGTCTCATCGTCCTTCCCGTCCGGTTTTTATCATTCATCCCTACAGGCTCGCATGCCACGAAAAGATATGATCGGCGCGCGGCCCCTCCCCCGGTGCGACATAGGCGTAGTTAAGCGCCATCTTCTTGCCGTAGATCTGCAGATTGCAGCCGAGGCCGAAGGTGAGCTGACCGTCATCCAGACCGGCGCGCAGCGCCCCGACCGCTGGCAGGGCGGCCTCGGCCCCGAAATGATAGCGCGGATTCTGCTCCTTCGCATCCTCGCTCTCCGCGGTCAACAGCAGCCACTCCACGGGGGGGCGGTAGGCCACGGCCAGCCGCAAAGTGCGCGGGAAACGGTCGTTGACACTGGTGCCGCGCTCCCATACCTTCTCGGTGTTCCAGGTGTATTTGGAGAGGTTGTCGCGCATCACCAGCCCCAGGCTGAGCTGCCGGAAGGGCGCATAATAGGCCCCGAAATCGACCCCCAGACCCATTGAGGTGACCGCGGATTCGTCGTTGTTGACGCCCGGCATCCGGGCGTAGAGTATTTTGCCATTGACCCCGATGGAAAATTTTTCAGCGGGACTCAGGGCGAAGGAGAGGAAAAAAGCGTTTTCGGAGAAGGAGTAATCCTGGGTATGGTTGCCGGCCAGGTCGCGGCCGTCAATCCCATCGACGCCGGCGTGGATCCACGCCAGGCCAAAGCCGGCGCGCAGGGGATTGTGCTCCCCATCCTCGCCGTTCCCCGGTCGGAGGGGCTGGGCATAGCCGATGAAATCGAGCTTGCGGTCGAGCGGCAAAAAGGCGTAGGAGAGCGCCGCCAGGCGGCCGGGCAGATGCGGCAGCAGGGCCGGATTGTAGACCCCGGCAAAGGCATCCTCCGCCACTGCGGAAAAGGCGTCGCCCATGGCCTTGGCCCGCGCCCCGATCCCCATGCGCAGAAAGGCCCCCGCATAGCCCCCGTCACCCTCCGAGGCTGACGCGCCCAGCGCCAGCATCAGCAGCAGGCCGGCGATCGCACCAAATCTCTTCATAAGTTTCCTCAATCCTGACCAGTCTAGTTAATGATCAGCACCTTGCCCCAATAGGTGCCGTCGTTCTCGATCTCAATACTGTAAAAATAGGCCCCGTTGGCGACCTGGTCGCCATAGTCGTTGCGTCCGTTCCAGATCTCCGCGCACTCGGAGGGGCCGATGCGGTACTCGCCGTCGATCACTGTGGCGACCCGCTCCATGGCGAAATCGAAGACCTTGACCGTCACCCGCGCGGCCGTCCGGGTGTTGTACTGGAAACGGACATAGCCGTCCCCGCCAATCTGGTTCTGACGCATCGGCGAGAAGGGATTGGGATAGGCATAGGTGCGTTTCTCGCCGCCCCGGCCTGTGGGTGTGAAGGCGCGGTAGATGTCCCAGGTGAAGCCGTTGTCGGAGGTGCGCGCCAGGCCGTCGGCCATGCCCGCCCACAGGGTGCCCTCCAGGGCGTAGGCGGAATAGGCCTCGGTGCCGAGGACGCGATCACCGTCGCGGGCGTCCCGCATCGGGGGATAGAGATACCAGTTCTCGCCCAGATCGTGCGATACAAAGAGACCGTTGTCCGCGGCCACATAGACGACCGAATCGTCGAAGGCGAAATTGTGGGCCTTTTCGTCGCGCAGGAAACTCTTCCAGGTGAGGCCGCCATCGAGCGAACGCGATACCGCATTGTACTCGGTCTCGCCCTCGGCGACCCAGGTGGCGCCCCAGACGATGTCGCGGCCGCCGGCATGCTGGCAGCCGAGGGCGACGACAAAGTTCCCCGAGATCGGCTCCGGCTGACTGACGTGGGTCAGGTTCCGCCAGGTAGCGCCGTTGTCCGTGCTCTTGTTGATCCCCTCGGCGGTGCCGATCCAGAGCGCCCCGCCCCCGGCGGCGGCGGAAAAGCCGCGGTGATTGTACTTGCCGTAGGGATCAAAGTTAAAGGTATCCGGCGCCGCCTCGACCCAGCTCGCCCCCCAGTCGGGGGATTTGAGCACGCCGCCCCCATAGGAGGTGATCCAGACCGTGCCGGCGAAAACGGCGATGTCGTAGGTGAGATTCTGGATCGGAGTGGAACCCGGCTGTGAGGATCGGCGCCAGGTGGCACCGCTGTCGAAAGAAAAGCTGATGCCTGTCCCCTTGGGCAAGGGGGCGGGATCGGCGGAGGTGACCGTATCGGTCGCAGTGGCGACGATGACGGTGTCGCCATGGGCCCAGAGCGCGGAGACGCTGCCATGGCCCAGTCCCTGGGTCGGGGTGAAGCTGCTGAACTGGCCGGTGGCCAGATCCAGCCGGCTCAGGCCATTGCCGGTCCCCAGCCAGAGATGTCCGCCGCTGCGGGCGATATCGGTGATGCCATTGCCGGCCAGGCCGCTCTTCGGGGCCGCTGCACTGAAACGGTGGGTCGTGATCACGGCCGCGCCGAGGGCTGCGGGCGCGAGCAGGGCCAGGAGCAGAATTCTCTTCATTCTCATAATGAAACCATCTCGTCAGTCTAGGGTGATCGTATGGGTCAGGAGTTCGCTCTGATTGCCGGCCCAATCCTCGGCCGTGAAGGTGAGCCGGTAGACCCCGAGCGGCTTGGCGGCGTCAAAGATGACCGTCATGGAATAGACTCCGTCACCGTCCGTCAGGTCTCCCCGATAGCCCAAATCCCAGCGGCTGATGTCGAGCGCCAGACCATTGTCATACATCACAAAGGGATTGTTGTTAAAGCCGGTGCCATCCGGATTATAGGCGCGCAGAAGCACCCGGTTGATATCCTGCAGCCCCTGGGGTTCATCGATCCGCACCGATACCAGGTGACTGGAAGCGCCCGCCGCCGGCCGCTGTACCGCCGCCGGGGCGTTGAGGTCCGTCAAAAGCGGGGCTGTGTTGACTATCACCAAAATGGCGCTCTTTTCAGGGCTGCGCTGGCCCGACCTGTCCACCGCCGCAATCCTGATCGTATAAGCCCCCTGCTTGCGGGCGCCGAAGGTGCGGTCCACCGCCAGGCTATAGATATAGTCGCCGGCTGCCGGATCGCCATGGCTGCCGTCGTCATAGAGCAGGGTGTCGAAGGAGGCCTTGCCTGCGGCGCTGCCGGTGAGCTCGACGCGGGCGACGTCGCCGGGGCCGCTGGAATCGATGACCACAGCCTGAAAGAGCAGACTCCCGGAAAAACCGCTGCGAAGGGTGTCGGGGAGGAGGAGCTGCGCGACCTCCGGTGCGCGCTGATCACCCGAGCTGCGCATCAGGATCAGCGGCTCCCCAACCGTGCGTCCTGCACGGCTGGCCTGAAAACGCAGCTCGTACTCCCGGAAACCGGGGAGGGTTGGCTGCCAGAGGATCTGCTGCGAAAAGATGTTGTCAAAGGCCACAACATCCCCGTCGCCGGCATGACGCGCTCCCCCGTCGTCGTAGAGATAGAAACGCTGTTCCGCCGCGCCGGTTCCACGCGGCACCGCCTCCAGCAGGACCGAATCCACCTCACCCGCAGCACCGATCTCGATCCGGTAGAGCCGCATTGGCCCGAGCATCTCGGGCAGCATGGCCTGGCTCAGCACCACCTCTTCAGGTGCAGGCGGAGTGGGCAGTTCGCGCTTGCCGCAGCCCGCCAGGATGAGCAGGGGGAGAGAGAGCAAGATCAATCGACGCATGATAATCCTTGTAGGTTAAAAAAAAATCCGAATGACCGGAGCGACGATGGTACGCACGCTTCACCCGGCTACATTCGGACAAGTTTAAAAAGGCGCCTCTACCATTCGTCAAAGAGATTGTATGCAAGTTCACACAGAAAATATCTTTAACGAAGGGAAATAGGCGTTCTCCTTGTTCAATCGAATAAGCTTATATAAAATAGCCACAAAAATCATATTAGTCAAGCAATTTCTGGGGCCGATTCCTCCAGCCACCGCAGCAGCGCGGTGTGATCGGGCAGGATGAGATCGGCCTCCTGCAGGTGAGCGGCCGGAAGCGTCGTCTGCAGAGCGATGCAGAAAAGCCCGGCGCTCCTGGCGGCACGGATGCCCATCGGCGCATTCTCCACCACGGTACAGGCCTCTGGCGGCAGCCCGAAATGAGCCACGGCCGCCAGATAGGGATCGGGGTGCGGTTTGGGCCGCGCATAATCCCCGTCGCAAAAGAGGGCATCAAAGCGGGTGCTCATCTCCCCCAGCACATGGTGCAGGTTCTGCCGGTTCGTCCCGGTCACCACCGCCGTCCTGATCCCGACGCGCCCGGCATAATCGAGGATCTCACTCACCCCGGGGTATAACTCCGGCCTGGGTTGCCCGCGGAACCAGCTGTTCTTGAGCCCGGCGAGGCGGTGCGCCTCCTTTTCATCGATTGGCCGGCCGGCCGCTGCGCACATCTCCTGGGCGATACGCCAGGCCGGCTCCCCCTCATGAGAGCGCAGCACCAGGTTGTCCGGCTCGATCCCGAGGGGGGGCAGCACCTCCTGCCAGCCCCGGAAATGAATCTCGATCGAATCGGAGATCACCCCGTCAAAATCGAAGAGCAGCGCGCCGATCAACCGACCTCCTCGAGCTGTGCGGTGAAATGACGCAGCAGGGCCGCCTCGTGCACCAGACGCAGCCCCTTGATCTTCTCGCGGTTGCGGAAGATTTCGATGACCGCATCCGCCACATAGGTGAGGTGAAGGGAGGTGTAGACCCGACGCGGTATGGCCAGACGGACCAGCTCGAGCGCAGGATACTTTTCGCTGCCGTCGGCCTCCTTTTCGCCGAACATCAGCCCGCCGATCTCGACGGCGCGAATGCCGGCCTCGCGGTAGAGGGCCACCACCAGAGCCTGGGCCGGAAAGTTCTCCCGCGGGATTTGGGGCAGGATTGCACCGGCGTTGAGAAAAAGGGCGTGCCCACCCGTGGGTTTGACAAAGGGCACTCCCGCCCGGTCCAGCCTCTCGCCCAGTGCGCGCACCTGGCCGACGCGGTAGGCGAGATAGTCCTCGTCGAGCCCCTCCTCCAGTCCGCGCGCGACGGCCTCGAGATCCCGCCCGGCCAGGCCCCCGTAGGTCGGATAGCCCTCAAGCAGGATGAGCAGATTCTTGGCCTTATCCATCCACCCTTCGTCGTTGAGGGCGAGAAATCCTCCGATGTTGACCAGGGCATCCTTCTTGGCACTCATGGTGCAGCCGTCGGCGTAGGAAAACAGTTCGCGGGCGATCTCCGTGAGGCTCCTGCCGCCATAGCCCGGCTCGCGTTCCTTGATGAAATAGCAGTTCTCGGCGTAGCGGCAGGCATCGATGATGAAAGGGGTGTGGTACTTTTTGGCGATGGCGCTCACCTGGCGGACATTCTCCATCGAAACCGGCTGACCGCCGGCGCTGTTGTTGGTCACGGTGAGCATCACCAGTGGAATCTTGCCTGGGCCATGCACCTGAAAAGCCTTCTCCAGCTTGGCCGGATCCATGTTGCCCTTGAAGGGATGCTCCTTTTCCGGGAACATCGCCTCGTCAATGACCAGGTCGAGGGGCACACCCCGTTTGTGGAGGACGTTGGCACGCGTGGTGTCGAAATGGATGTTGTTGGGCACCAGATCGCCCTCCCTGAGGGCGACGGAAAAAAGGAGATTCTCGGCGGCACGCCCCTGATGGGTGGGGATGATATACCGGAAGCCGAAGATGGAGCGGATGGTCTCCTCAAAGTGGTAATAGTTTTTGCTGCCGGCGTAGGATTCGTCGCCCATCATCATCCCCGCCCACTGATGGTCGCTCATGGCCGAAGTGCCGCTGTCGGTGAGCAGATCGACATAAACGCTCGCGGCGGGCAGGGCAAAAACGTTATATCCCGCTTCATGGATGAGGCGGTCGCGCTCCTCGCGGGTGGTCCGGCGTACGGGTTCGACGACCTTGACCCGGAAGGGTTCAGCAGGAAATTCCATATAGACCCCGATTCATTTCCTCTCCCCGGCCGGGCCGGTGTACAAGCCGACGGCTGGGAGGGGCAGGTTCAGCCCTTGAGGGGCTCAAAATTCATAAAGTCGGCATGATGTACGATGACAGCCTCCGGAGTGCGGTAGCCGCCGTCGCCCTCCTTGGCATGGACTGCAATGATGTGGACGATCTCGTCCGGCAGCAGATGTCTGGCGGCCAGATTGGCGCCGCTGAAGGGATGGCGCAGCAGCTTGCCGTTGCTGCTCTTGACAAATTTGCCCTCCACACGCCGGTACTCAAGGAGCTTGCCAATGTCGTGCAGCAGGCCGCCGCTGACGATGAGATCCATGGAGAGGGTGTAATAGGGGGCATAATGCCCGCTCAGGATCTTGGCCGAGGCGATGGCCGTCTGGGTCACTGCCTGAACATGGGTGCGAAAGCTGACCCTGCAGTCCGGGATGAGGAGGGTGAAGGGGATGGTGTCGAGATCCTCGACCTGCCAGCCGCCGAGCTTCATGGCCTCCATCCAGCAGGCGAGAGTCCTGTCGCGCAGTCCGACATCCTGGATAAGACCGAATTCCGGAAAAAGGGAGAGGAGTTTTTTTTCCATTCTGTCCGCCTATTTGTGTTCGAATTGATTTTTCATGGTAGTGACGGCGCGCTCGACCCCGACCAGCATGCTGCGGGCGAGAATGGAGCGGCCGACATTGACCTCCTCGATGAGGGGGATGCCGGCGATGTCGCGAATATGCTGGTAGCCCAGGCCGCGGCCGGCGGCCACGCCCAGGCCGAGCTTGTTCGCCGCAGAGGCCACGGCGCGCAGCCGTTCGAGCTGTTCGGTCAGGGTGCCGAGGTCCTCCACCGAAGAGAAAGCGGTGGTGTTGAACTGCACATAATCGGCCCCCGCCCGCGCTGCGGCGCGGATCTGCGCCGGATCGGCTGCCACCAGTGCACTGACCACAATGTTATTGGCGCGCAGGGCTGCCGCGATCTCTTCGAAATAGTCGAGGTTGCCCTCAACATTCATCGAATGTTCATCCCCCTCCCCCGGCTGCAGCACGGGTAGAAGGGTGACCATGTCCGGCAGCAGCTGCAGGGCCTTCTTAACCATCTCTTCCTGCATGGGGATCGCCAGGTTGAGATGACTCTTGACCACCTCCTTCAGGAGCCGAAGATCACGGTCACTGATGTCTGAGCGATCCTCCCTCAGCTGCACCACAATCCCGTCGATGCCCGCCAGCTCGGCGGCCATGGCCACCTGGAGGGGATCCGGCTCTTTCTTGCGGTTGATATTGCGCAGCTGAGCAACCTGGTTGACACAAAGGCATAATCTTGGCATGGGAGACCTCACATTAGGTGAGCAGGAGGGCCGATGTGCGCTCCTGCGCTGAACTGGATGAACAGGCTGCGCCCTGCCGCGGCGCCCTGTTACAGCACTTCCGAAAGATAGACGAAGCGGATCCCCTGCTGTTCAAGCCGGGGAATCATCCGCTCCAGCACCTTGAAGGTCCGCTTGCGCATGTGGCAGATGGCAATGACCTCTCCCTGCTTTCCTGCAATCGCCGCCGCCTTTTCGAACTGCCCCTCGATAAAGCTCTCCTTGTCCTCGGCATCAAGAAAAACCTGGTTGGCCCCTGCGCGCAGCCCGAGTTCGCGCGCCACCTGTAGAGCCACGCTTTTCGATGAGGTGCGGCTGTCGACAAAGAGCTTGTCTTGACGTTTCAGCTCGGTCATCACCGCCTTCATGAGTACGCGGTCGGCCGTCACCCTGGAGCCCTGGTGATTGTTGATGCCGATGGCATGGGGGATCTGCGCCAGCGCTGCGCGCACCCGCAGCCGCGCCGTGCCCGCATCCTGACCCGCGAGCAAGGTATAGCCCTCATCGGAAAATCTCTCGTTGAGCGGCTCCATGGGCATGTGGACGAGAATCTCGCGGTTCGCCACCCTGGCGTCGCGCGCCACCACCCCGCTTGCCTTCTGCCCCGGCAGGATGGCGATCGTCAGCGGCTTGGGGTAATAGAGAAACTTGCGCACCAGCTCGTTGTTCGCATACCCGAAATCATCCACGATGATCGCCATGCGGCCGGAGAGGGCCGAGATGGACTCGCGCTGCATCAGAACGATGCGGCAGGCCCAGTCGCCGTCGACTTCCACGGTGTACTCCATGCGGTCCCTGCGGCGGTCCTCGATCGCTTTGACGATTTTGCCGTCGACCTCGCCAAGCTGCTCCATGAGCTCGAACTGCAGCCGGTGAATATTGAGATTGTGCGGGATCGAGACTGTATAGGCCTCACCGCTCTTGCGCACGGTCGGGGTAGTGAGACGGAAAGAGGCGAGGGCCTTGCGCAGGGCCTCCCCCACTTGCTCCACCTCTTTCTGCGAGGCCCGGTCGCGCGGATCGGCCGGGGCCTCGACCGGCGAACTCTCTTTTCGCGCCGCCTCGGGCGCCGACGCCTCTTTCCTGGCCTCCGGCTCGCGCTGCCCCTGCTCGGGGATGACCTCCACCCCGCTGGAAGGGACCTTCAGAAGAATATAACCATGAATGGCCAGCATCAGCACGGCCAGCGTCCCCAGCGCCCACTGCAACCGTTTGAGTTGTTCTTTTTTCATGCTATCGGCGGCTTCCCCGATTGGTCACTCTCCACAGCTCCGGTTTCTCACTCATTTGCCAAAATAGGCGCGCAGGGCGCTCCAGGTCGGATTAGCGCCGGTGGCATAGTCGGCCCAGCCGCGGATATACCAGAGCTCCTCGCTGGAACGCAGCAGCCGGAATTCCGCCTGACCCCGCATCTGCCGCGGTGCCTCCTGCTGCCGGCGGTGCGCCACCGTCAGCACATACTCCTGAACCAGTATCACCGAGTCCTGAAAGGTATTTTCCCGGATCAGGGTCATACTGAGCGAACTGACCGAGTCCGAGGGCAGAAAGGCGAAGAGCTGATTGAGAAAATTGCGCTCGCTCTCCTTGTCCCAGCGCAGAAAGAGCCCGGGATTGGCTGCGCCGACCGCCGACTCGGGCTGGTAGGAGAAGGAGGCCGGCGCCAGGCTGGTATCCGCCAGACAGCGCAGGTAGTTGCTGCTGTTGCGTTCGGCCATGGCCGTGCGCAGATTGACCATCACCAGGGCCGGAGAGGTCGGCTGCACCCAGGTCGACTGCTTGGTGACGGGATTTTCCGGCTCGCGCGTGCTGAATGGGGTCTTGCAGCCCACCGCCAGCACCACCGCCAGCAGCAGCCAGCCCCCCGCCCTCTTTGTCCACGCTACGCCCACAGAAACGGTTACTCCAGTGAACGATGATAATACTTGAGCGAATTGGGTTTGACCGGGCACTCTTCGGCAATCTTGAGTGAACCCAGCCTGCCCTGATAGCGCAGTTCGAAAAGTCGCGGTACCAGCTTGTCGCGCAGCTCGCTCAGCGACATCGGATTGACATAGATCTTGGTCCCCCCCTCGAAACCGGCGGGAATGTTGACGCGCCACTTGATCAGGATGTGCCACGGGATGGGCACGATGCTGTCGTTGGGCATGTAGTACCACTCCTCGTTGCCGGAGATCTGGGAACCGGTGGCGGCGTGCACGGCATGAACCAGATCACTGACGCCGCGGAGCTCTTCGGGGGTGTGCTCCCGCGGCCGGCAGTTGACGCTCTTGGAATAGATGGCGATGGTCGGATAACGATGACCGAGATCGACAAAGGCCATCGCATAATCGTTTTCACAGATTACGTTGTTGTTGAGGGCGGCGAAATTGGCGGCATACTCGTTGTACATGTTGCGGTTGGTCGCCATCAGCTTGAGCTCGCGCTCCAGGGAAACCCCCCACTCGTCAAGTCCGACAATCTGGGTGTGCAGATGGTCGAAAGAGGCCCCTGCCTCCTTGCGCCAGTTCTGATAGACCGCGACATAGCGGCAGTAGCGGTTGTCGGCATAAACCTCGTTCATCGCCTCGATCGTGAACCGGAAATAGCGATAGTGCTCCTCAGCCGAGAGCTCGCCGGAGGAGGCGAGCTGCGAGTCGTACTCGGCCCCGTCGATGTAGTGGCGCCGCGGCACAATCAGCTCATGGCCGCCGCCGAAAAAGGCGTCGGCCATCTCCAGCTTCTGATCCATGGGTATCGCCTTGATCTCCTTCTCCTCGAGGCCGGAGTATCTCAGCTTCAGATTGATGATATCGAGAACGTGCTGCCGCCCTTCGGGCACGGCAAGATAACTCTCCTTCCAGGCGCGATTCTTTTCGGTGAGGTGATACTGGAAATTCTTCTTCCAGTAATTGATCGAGACGATTTCGAAGAGGTTGGGGATGCGGCGGAATTCGGCGACCTCCTTGACCACATCCACCGGGCTCAGCTGATGCTGCGTCACCCATTGACCGTCCCGGACCACGACCCGCGACTTTTCCGGGGGAGTAATCAGATAGCGCGAGGGGCAGAAATTGCAGACATCCTGCATATTGACGTCGACAAGTTTTTGCGCGCTCTCCGGGATGCCGGTGAAGATCGGCCGGTTCTTTCGCCCCGGAATATGCCACACCTCCGTGCCGGTGAAGGGATTGTACTGCTTTTCCGTTCCGTCCGGCATCGTGCGGATCATCGCACCGTTGTGGTTGTTCATCTCGACCTCAGTTGACAAATTGCTCGACGAAATACCTGGCCGTCAGCGGCTCGCCAGTGGCGCGTTTGATCATCTCGTTCCACGACCAGGAGGCCCCGGCTCCGAAGACCCTTTCACGCAGCCAGGCGCCGGCCTCCGTTGCACCGACGTAACCCGCCTGCTCCCCCTCCCTGAGTACCGACCTCGACAGGCAGGCGTGAAGCTGTGAAGCCAGCATCTCTCCGAGGAGGTAATTGTGGTAGTAGCAGGGGGCGATCGTGAAATGGATCTTCGCCGCCCAGTCGGGTTCATCCCGGCCGGCCGGCTTTTTAATGCCCTGGTATTTCTCGACCAGGGTCCACCAGAGCGCGTTCAGATCCTGCTCGGGATCGGCATAGAGCTCTTTTTCAAAGTTATACATCACCATCGCCCAGCGCGAAAAAATCAGCTGCTTGAGCCGGGCGTACCGAGCACTGACTTGGAGCAGTTCCTGGCGCTGCTCCGGCGTCAGGCCGAGCATCTCCTCCATCCACCAGGGGTTGCGGCTCAGGCGCCCGAAAAAGTTGGCGATCGCCTCGGTAGTGAAGGCATGCGCCTCCTGGCGCAGCAAATAGGGCAGCGCAGGATCCGTGTAATAGCTGTAGACGGCATGCCCCCCCTCGTGCAGGATGGTCTCCATCCAGCGCTCGCTGGCGGTGAGATTGCAGAGGATGCGGACATCGCCGCGGCGGTCGATATCGGTGCAGAAGGCATGCGGATTTTTACCCTCGCGCTCGTAGAGATCGCTTTTGGCCAGGATTGAATCGATCGGCAGGCCGATGCCCCGGTAGAAATCGGCCGCCAACAGCCGGACATCCCGGCCGGCATAGTACTGGTCGAGATTAACCGACTCCAGCATCGGCGACTCCTGGAAAAAGGGGTCCTGATAATGCCAGGGCTGCAGCTCTTCGATGCGGGTGTGGAAACGCCGGGCGAGCTCTTCATCAAGCTCGTGCTTGAGGGCGAAAAAGGGGCCGTTGGTGAGATCGTAGAGCTCCTCAAAGATCTTGTTCAGCTCCTTCTCATCCTGCTCGGTCACGGCCAGGGAAAGGGCGTGATAGTTGCGGAAGCCCAGCTTCTGCGCGGCCTTGTTGCGCAGACGCACCAGGCGGAGCAGCTCCTGGGCCACCTCGGTCCCGACCTGCTTGCTCGCCAGCCAGGCCTCACGCCGCAGTGCTGTCTTTTTTTCCGATTTCAGTATTTCTTCGATCTGGTTGCCGCTCAGCCGCCGCTTGCCCGCGGTGCCCCGGAAGATGCTGAACTTTTTTTCGACCTCGGCGCCCAGGGTGGTGATCTCCCGCAGCAGTTCCGGCTCGATCTGGTTGGGCAGATAGGCCAGATAGAGGAGCTCGATCTCGCGGGCTACCACCGCATCGGCCAGTCCGCCCTGCTCCTTCATCTTTTTTAAAAAAGCATACTCTTCAGCATTGCTGTAGATCTGCCGCTTCTGCAGTTCGAGCTCGGCGTAGCGGTCATAGGCCGCGGCCTTGCCGGTCGTGGCGGCCTCCCAGTAGGCGAGGTTGGCCTCTCTGGAGATGGGCTCGATCCTGGCGACGTGTTCATCGATGAAGCGGCTCGAGGCCCGCGAATTGAGGCCGTTGCAGCCCAGCATCAGGGCAAAGCCGAGCAGGATGAATAAATATTCTCTCACCATCGAACTCCATGTTTATCTATAGAGTTAACAACCATCAAGATGCTGCGGTCAATTTTAATAATAGCAAAATTATCGCCGATTTCCAAGGCAATTTTCACCTCTTCTCCTGCGCCGGATAAGGCCGGGCCTCCCTGGCGGCAGCAGATAGGGTCGGCTGCACGCAAAGGCGCATGGCCGCCGCTGCGCTTTTTGCTTGCAAATGAGGTTCATTTTTTTTATTCTACGCTGAAGAGAGCTCAAGTGGCGCACATACGCGGGAGGCTTTATGAAGGATATTCGCTGGGCGGGTCTGCTGCTGCTTCTGGTCTGGGCCGGCACAGCCACAGCTCAGACGGCACCGGCGCGCAAGGGCGGGGTGAACATGACCCGGCTGGCTCTGATCGACAAGGCGGTCGGACAGGCCATGGACCGGGGCTATATTCCGGGGGCGGTGGTTCTGGTCAACCACGGAGGCGACAAGGTGTGGCACAAGGCCTACGGCTTTGCCCAGCTGGTGCCCGAAAAGGTGGCGATGGAGCAGGAGATGGTGTTCGACCTCGCCTCGGTGACCAAACCGGTCGCCACCGCCACCTCGATCATGATCCTCGCCGAACGCGGTTTGCTCCGCCTCACCGACCGGGTCTCCGATTACGTGCCCGGCTTTTCACGCTACGTGCGCAGCGACACCACCCGCGCCGACGAGGCGCGCATCTGGCATCTGCTCACCCACACCTCGGGCCTGCCCGCCTACATCAATGCCGCAGAAGCCGCCCGGGTCTTTGGCTCCTCGACCAAGACGGAAACGATGGTCGACTATATCTCGAAATTGCCCAAACTGAGCGGTCCGGGAGAGCGCTACCTTTACAGCTGTCTGGGTTTCATCACCCTCAACCAGATCATCATCCGTGTAACCGGTCAGAACGTCAGTGAATTTGCCCAGGAGAACATCTTCAGACCCCTGGAGATGCGCTATACCACCTTCAATCCCGACGAAACCCTCAAGCTCATCTGTGTGCCGACGGAGCTCCAGGAGGACGGCCTGCCCCTGCGCGGGATCGTGCACGATCCCCTCGCACGCCTGCAGGGGGGAATCTCGGGCAATGCCGGACTCTTCGCCACCGCCAGCGACCTGGCGCGCTATTGCCAGATGATGCTCAACGGTGGCATCCTCGGCGAGACCCGCATCCTCAGCCCGGTCACGGTCTCGCGCATGACCCAGATCATCGATACACCTGCCAAGGCCGCACGCGGCTATGGTTGGGTCATCAAACTGGGGCAGAGTTGGGTCGGCGGCGACCTGCTCCCCGACGGCGGCTACGGCCACACCGGTTATACCGGGACCTCGATCTGGATCGATCCCAGGACCCAAACCTTTATCATCATCCTCACCAACCGGGTCCACCCCAAGGATGACGGTGAGGTCGACAGCCTGCGCAGCACCATCGCCAACATCGTCGCCAGCGCAATCATCGAGTAGTCGCTGGCCGGCGAGGGTCCCACAACGCTGCTGCCAGGCGCTGCCGGCAGGGATCTCACCCGGCCTGCAGGGCCGCCGTCACCATCGCCCTGGCCTCCTCCTGGATGCGGGCGAGGTGGTCGGCGCCGAGAAAACTCTCTGCGTATATCTTGTATATATCCTCAGTGCCGGAGGGGCGCGCCGCGAACCAGCCGTTCTCCGTCACCACCTTGAGGCCGCCGATGGCGGCGCTGTTCCCCGGCGCCCGGGTGAGCTTGTCCCGGATCGCCTCGCCTGCCAGGGTGTCGGAACGCACCATCTCCGGAGAGAGATTCGCCAGGGCGGCCCGCTGCGCTGCGTCCGCCGGGGCATCGAGACGTTGATAGACCGGCCGGCCGAATCGCTCCTCGAGGGCGCCATAATGCTCGCCCGGATCCCTGCCGGTCACCGCCGTGATCTCCGCGGCGAGCAGATTGAGGATGATCCCGTCCTTGTCGGTCGTCCAGACCCGGCCATCCCGGCGCAGAAACGAAGCCCCCGCGCTCTCCTCGCCGCCAAAACCGCAGGAGCCGTCCAGCAGCCCCTCGACAAACCATTTAAAGCCGACCGGCACTTCGGCGAGCCGGCGGCCGAGCGAGGCGGCGACCCGGTCGATCATCGAGCTCGAGACCAGGGTCTTGCCCACCACCGCTTCGGCGGGCCACTCCGGCCGGTGCTGGAAGAGATACCAGATCGCGACGGCCAGGTAGTGGTTGGGGTTCATCAGCCCCGCACTGCGGCAGACGATGCCATGACGGTCGGCATCGGGATCGTTGCCGAAGGCGATATCGAAACGGTCGCGCATCGCCACCAGCCCTGCCATGGCGTAGGGCGAGGAGCAGTCCATGCGGATCTTGCCATCCTTGTCCACCGTCATAAATCCGAAAGCCGGATCAACGACCCGGTTCACCACCTCGAGTTTGAGCTGCCAGTATTCCGCGATGGACTCCCAGAGTGCAACCGAGGCGCCTCCCATCGGATCCACTCCCAGCTGCAGCCCCGCCCCCTTGACTGCCGCCAGATCGACCACCCCGCCCAGATCCGCGATGTAGGGCCGGATCACCTCCTGCTCGCGCGTGCTCTCCGCCGCCCAGGCCCGGGCGAAGGGGATGCGCCTGATCCCGGCCAGTCCCCCCTGCAGCAGCCGGTTGGCTTCATCCTGGATGACCCTGGTCGCCTGACTGTCGGCCGGGCCGCCGTGCGGGGGATTGTACTTGAAGCCCCCGTCGGTCGGCGGATTGTGTGAAGGGGTGATCACAACGCCGTCGGCCAGCCCGCTGCTGCGGCCGCGGTTGTAGGTGAGAATGGCGTGTGAAATCACCGGGGTGGGGAGATAGCCGCGGCCCCGCTGCACGATCAGCTTCACGCCGTTGGCCGCCATTACCTCCACCGCGGTGATGAATGCCGGCTCGGAAAGGGCGTGGGTGTCCATGCCCAGAAAAAGCGGGCCGTCAATACCCTGCCGCCGGCGGTAGTCGCAGATCGCCTGGCTGATGGCCAGCAGATGCTCCTCATTGAAGGTTCCCGCGCTGGAAACGCCGCGGTGGCCCGAGGTGCCGAAGCTGACCTGCTGCCCGGGCTGGGCCGGGTCCGGGTGACGGGTGTAATAGGCGGACACCAGTCGGGGAATATTGATCAGCAATTCTTGCGGAGCCGGTTTGCCGGCCAGCGGATGAACGCCCATGTTCGCCTCCCTCAAAGGTTCTGTGCATGCCGGATTCAGGGCCTGTACCGGTAAAACATACAAATTTCAGACCCTCTCTACAAGAAAAAAGAGGAAAAAGGAGCTGACCAGGAACATCCGGTCGAGTTTTTCGTAATAACAAACAGAACGAACCGGGAGGTTTCCACATGATAAAATTGTTGCTCTGGCTGCTTGTTTTATTCTGCTGCTGGCCGCTCGCCCTGCTGGCGCTGATCCTCTATCCCCTCGTCTGGCTGCTCCTGCTGCCTTTCCGCATCCTCGGCATCGCCGTGGAGGGGCTGCTCGATTTTCTGCGCGCCCTCTTTGGACTGCCTGCCCGCATTCTGCGCGGTCCCCAACCGGCGCGCTGATTTTTCGCCGGCGGCTGCACTTTTTCCTTTCTTTTTTGAAAAATAGTTATATATTATTATCGTCCTGAAACGGTTCATTTTTATGAGTCGAGTTCGCAGAATGCAAGACAATTTCATGAAGATCCAGATCCACAAGATCCAGGTCGACAAATGGTGTGAAGGCTGCCGCCTGCAGGCCGACCCCGGCCCGACCTACGTCCTTGACTGGATCCAGAACAACGGCCCCTGGTTCCGCGAAACCTACGAGGTCTCGATCTGTAAAGAGTGCAAACACTGGGCCAGGTGCGGCCACAACCTGCAGCGCACCTGCCCCGGCTTTGAACCAGAATGACCTCCCCGCTTCACCCACCCGGACTTTCTCCCGCTCCCATTTCTCTCTCTTTACCCCCTCCAGCTCAGGAATAATTTGTATATACGAAACGTTCTCTCTTGTGCAACGCCAAGGAACAGCACGCATAGACATTGAACTCAAGGGAGAAATTATCCAATGAAGAAAAAAATACTCGTTTTAATGATCGGACTCCTCGCCTTTGGAGCCCAAGCCACCCAGGAATATACCATCGATGCCGCTCACAGTGAGGTCGGATTTTCCGTGAAGCATATGGTCGTCGCCACCGTACGCGGCAATTTCACCGAGTTCTCCGGCAAGGTTTATTATGATGAGAACGAGATCGGCAACTCCTCGGTCGAAGGCGTGATCAAGACCGCCAGCATCAACACCGGCAACAGCAAGCGCGATGATCATCTGCGCAACTCCGATTTCTTCGATGCCGCCAACCACCCCGAAATCCTCTTCAAGACTAAAAGAGTGGAGAAGAAGGGCGATGGCTTTGTGGCCTATGGCGACCTGACCATGCGCGGCGTCACCAAAGAGATCGCCTTCGATTTTGAGATCACCGGCAAGATCACCGATCCCTGGGGCAACGAGCGCGTCGGCCTCGAAGCCCGCAGCGTCATCAATCGCCAGGATTTCGGCGTCTCCTGGAACAACAACCTCGATAACGGCGGCGTGGTCGTCAGCAATGAGGTCAAGCTCCTCATTCAGGCCGAGCTGATCAAGAAAAAGGCCTCCTGATGCCCTGCTACTGCGGAATTCCCGCGCCGGCCGCCCGGCCGGTGCGGGAAAAAGCCGCCCCGCTGCTGCCGATTTCCCGGAACATTCCCCCACCCCCTGCGTATTCAATGGTAATCAGGCCCAAAATGCTCATGGCAAAATGTTAAAAAAGGCAACGAATTCGTTGCCTTTCTGCTGTAAATTCCTTATAATTATTACTACATATCGAATCCTATCCCAACCTGGGGAACAGACAGACCATGGCGGACTTGAAAAAAATCGGCAAAAAGGCCATCTCGGTATTCTGGCGTGATAAGGAACCACCGTCGGAGGAGCTGGGGCCGAACCTGGGGCCGGATCTCGGACCCAACCTCGGGCCGACAACGCCCTACACCCCACCAGCCACGACCGCGCCCATCACACAGGCCAGCCCGGCTTCAGGTGATAATCCCTTTTACAAGGCCCTCGAGCAGGAACTGCTGAAACAGATGCCCGTCGCTTTCGCCGAGTTCAACAGCCAGGCGGCGGCCATCGGCGAAAAATTCCCCGCCCTCGACCAGACCACCCGCGACCAGCTCGCCTTCCACGCCGCCCAGACCGCCCTCAAGGCGCGCCAGCAGGATCTGAACGTCAACCATGTGCTGCAGGCCCTCGACACGGTGATCAAGTCCCTCTCCCGCGAAGAGTCAGAATTCAACACCCAGAACGAAGAGGGCTTTAAACAGAAACTGGCCGGCGTACGCCAGAAGATCGGCGAACTGAAGCAGGGCATCACCGCCCGCGAAAACCGTCTGGTCGAGATCCAGAAGGAACTCGACGCCTTCATTGCCGCCCGCAATGAAGAAAAGAAGAGGCTGGAACATGAAAAATCCCAGCTCCTCTCCGATCAACTCGTGACAGAAAACGAAATCAATCAAATCGAGCAGAAGAAACGCGAACGAGAAGCCGATTTTCGCAGTGCCCTGCTGGCCCATCAGCAGAATTTCACCGCCCTGCGCGAACGGCTGGCGTCCAATCTGCAAAAACTGAAATAGCAAGCGGAGGATTCCATGAGCGAGATGCCCTCACTGCCGGGCGCTGACAAAGTATCAGCCTTCGTATCCAAAAAAGAGAAAACTGTGGGAAGCTTCGGCATGATCCTGCTGATCATCGGCCTGGCCCTCGGCTTTTATGCCATCTCCCCCTTTCTCATCACCCTGTTGACCAACGCCATCGCCGTCACCAGCAAGGCCATCGTCCTCGGCGGCCTCATGGCCCTCGCCGCCCTGCTCTGGTGGGTCTTTTCCAGCAAGCGCTTCCGTTCCATCATGTATTTCTGGCGCGCCAAGTTCTACCGCTGGTTCACCGGCCTGCTTATCAAGAGCGGACCACTCGATGTCATCTATGCTTATGTCAATGAATACCTGGGTGAAAAACTCGAGACCATCCAGAGTGCCGCTGATAATGTCTACGGCATCCGCAACGGGATCAAAACCAATATCGATAACTATCAGAGCCAGATCAAGGAACGCATCAAACAGGCGGACGCCCTCAAGGACCGCTTTTTCGAGAAGGGCGCCTGGGTCGATGAGGAGAAACGCTTCCAGTTTCAGAAAATCAGCAGTGAAGCCGGCATGCTCCAGTCGAACCTCGAAAAATCGCAGAAGCGCTTCGAACGCGCCGAGAAGTATTGCCAGATTATGAAAAAAATGCAGCAGGCCTTCGAGTTCTACCGCGACAAGACCAAATTCTTCGCCGATACCCTGGCCGCCGATTATAACGAAGCCCAGGCCATGGCCAAAGCCACCCAGGCCACCTCCAGCGTCCTCGGCGGCGACGCTCACAGCGATATCTACGAAATGTCGGTCAAGTACGTTCAGGGCCAAATCGCCCTCTTCACCGGACAGGTCGACCGCTTCATGCAGGTCGCTCCCCAGTTCCTCGCCGAACCGGAGCTCAACGACATGGTCAGCGAGGATGCCATGATGAAAACCCTTGAGCAGTGGGACACCGCGAGCGACCAGATGCTCCAGCAGGCTGAGGATATCGGCAAAGCCGGCCAGGCGCTTTCAACCGGCGATCCCAACCAGGCAGTGGCCATTGTCACCGCCGGCGACAAGCGCGAACTGGTGCCGATCATGCCGGCCAAAACCACGGGCGAAGAAGAGAAGAAAAAGTACAGCTGGTAAGGAAAGCTCCTCCGCCGCACCGGCGAGCGAACGCTCTTGCTCGCAAAGGGGCCGGCGCAGCGGGAGCCATCGATCAACCCAATCAAGGAGCAAGATATGGCAGATCAAGCGTACGCAGGCGGAGGCAGCAAGGGAGGCCTCACCCTTTTTTCAAAGGTTCTCATCGGCCTGCTCATCATCGGCGCCGTTGGCTTCGCCGCCTGGAAGTTTTTGCCCGAAGGCGGCAGCAAGGATCCCCTGCGCGTCCACCTCATCACCTATCCTGGCATGACGCCGGGCCCCTATTTCAATAATGGCATGAGCCCCAACCCCGAATCGCGCTTCAAAAAGGAGTACGGGCTCAACGTCAAGTTCACCGTCATCGACGTCATCCCCGATGCCCTCCAGGCCTGGAAGACCGGCCAGATTGATGCGGCTGTCCTCACCGTCGATTCCTATCCCATCGGCCTCGAGGAACTGCTCACCTTCAAGCCGCGCATCTTTTTGCTCACGGACAAGTCCCAGGGCGCCGACGTCATTCTCGCCTCCGCCGCGGTCAAATCGGTCGCCGATCTCGCCGGCCGCAAGGTGGGCTACACCCCGGGCACGCCGTCGCAGTGGTTCCTGCTCAACGTCCTCAAAGCGGCCAATATGACCATGAGCGACATCCAGGGAATCGAATTCAACGAGGTGCCCCAGGTCTTCAAGGCCTTCGAGACCGGCCAGCTCGACGCCGCGCTCGGCTGGTCGCCGGACGATATCACCACCCGCCAACGGACACCCGGCGCCCATGTCCTCAAGAGCACCAAGGAATCCTCCGAAATGCTCTTCGGCATCATGTTCGCCAGCCAGGAGGTGATCGACAAGCGCCACGTCGACTTTGAACACTTTGTCGAAGGCTGGTTGAAGGGGGCCGCCGAACTCAACACCGACCAGAACGCCCGCCGCAAGGCAGCCCAAATCATGACCGCAGGCTACAGCGGCACCAACGAGGAGTACTGGCTCGAAACTTTCAACAATGTCCGCCTGGGCACCTACGGCGACAACGCCGGATTTTTCGGACTCACCCCCGGCTTCAAGGGGGTGACTGCGGAGATGATCTACGACGAGGCCCGCAAGGCCTATTCGGCCATCGGCTTCGCCTCCCCCAACCTGCCGAGCTGGCGCAACGTCTCGGATGCCAGCCTCGTCAACGCCGCCCGCCTCAGCGGCACGGCCCATATGGCCCAGGCCCCGGCCACCTTTTCTCCGCCGACCTCGGATATGTACACCAAACCCGCCTTGGCCACCAAGAACGTGCGCGTCAACTTTGGTTTCAACTCGGCCGTGCTCGAGCCCCTCGAGGCCCTCAAGCTCAAGAATGAATACGGCCAGATTGTCGCCATGAATGCCAATTCGCGCTTCCGCATCATCGGCCACACCGACAACGTCGGCGGCCGCGAATACAACATCGAACTCTCGCGCCGCCGCGCCAAGGCCATCGTCGAGTTCTTCGTCGAGACCTATGGCCTGAGCCGCAACCAGTTCATTTACGACGGCAAGGGCCCCGACCAGCCCATCGCCACCAACTCAACCGAGGAGGGCATGGCGCTCAACCGCCGCGCCGAGTGCTCTCTGCTTTAATCCCTTGTTCGACATGCCGGCTCGTCATGAGCGGCGGGCCGGCATGGTTTCACTGGCGCCCGCTTCCATACCGGCGCCTTTCCATATCCACTCCGGAGGCATCATGTCTTCCCCCCTTTTCGAACTGCGCGGTGAGCTGCCCAAGAGCCAGAAGATCCAGATCGGCCTGCTTGGCGCCGTGGTCATCATCCTGCTCTGGTGGCTGATCGTCAAACTGGGCCTCGTCAACCCCAATATCGTCCCCTCCCCCATCGCCATCATCGGCTCCATCCCCGAGCTGATCAGCCGGGACGAACTCTTCAAACACCTCGGTCTGACCGTTTTTATGAACGTCGTCAGCTGGATCGAAGGCGCGGCGATCGCCCTGCCCATCGGCTTTGCCATCGGCCTCTTTCCCCTCATCAACGCCCTCTTCGGGGGCTATGTCACCGCCACGCGCTATATCCCCCTCACCGCCACCATCGTCCTCTTCATGGCGGCGTTCGGCATCTATATGTTCATGAAAGTCCAGTTCCTCACCTTTGCCATCCTCGTCTACCTCATCACCGCCGTCGTCTCCCGCGTACAGGAGACCCCGCAGGTCTATGTCGACGCGGTCAAAACCCTGGGGGCGAACCGCTGGCAGACGATCAAAAGCGTCTTCATCCCGCATGTCCTTTCGCGGGTCTTTACCGATTTCATCAACATCGTCGCCATCAGCTGGACCTACGCCGTCTATGTCGAACTGATCAACAAACAGGAGGGCGGCATCGGCGCCCTCATCCAGAACCTCTATTTCCGCCAGAACGAAGTGGACAAGCTCTATATGCTCATCCTGATCATGGTCGGTGTCGGCTTTTGTTTCGATCTGCTGCTGCGTTTCATCGACCGCAAGGCATTTCCACATAAGTACGTATAAGGCGATCCCGTATGACTCCAGACTTTACCAATACCAATCTGGCCGATATCATCGAATTGAAGGATATCAGCACCAGCTACGACAAGGGCCAGAGCTATATCATCAAGGATTTCAACCTGCTCATCGAGGACATCCCTGACAAGGGCGAGTTCATCGTCATCCTCGGCAAATCGGGATGCGGCAAGACCACCATCCTCAAATACATTGCGGGATTAAAGGAGCCCACCTCCGGCCAGGTCCTCATCCGCGGGCGCGAGCGCGACCGCTCGGTCCCCATCAGCGTCATCTTCCAGGAGCCCTCCGCCCTCGAGCACTATACCGTGCTCAAGAACGTCATGCTCCCCCTGCTCTACAAGGGGGTGCCTGAGCGCGAGGCCGCCGACCGGGCCATGACCATGATCAAGGCGGTCGGGCTGGACGGCCACGAGCACAAATACGCCAAGTTCGGCAAGCTCTCGGGTGGACAGGTGCAGCGCGTGGTCATCGCCCGCAGCCTCATCGCCAATCCCGGCATCATCCTCATGGATGAGCCCAACCGCGGGCTCGACAACGAGACCGCCCTGCAGATCGACCTGCTCATCGCCGACCTTTGGCAGAAACTCCAGTCCACGGTCATCCTCGTCACCCACAACATCGACCAGGCCATTTTTCTCGGCAGCGATATCTACATCATGGGGGGCAAGCCGGCCAGGATCGTCCAGCACTTCAAGGTGCCGATCGGCTTTCCGCGCACCCGCGAGACCAAGCGCAGCCGGGAGTTTCTCGACCTGGGCGGCCAAATCGAGGAGTATCTCTACCAGCTCTGAACCGCAAATCGCCGCAGTGCGCAAAATAGAGTCCGTTTCAATCCCGAAGGCAGGAATCCCGATTCCTGCCTTTGTGGTTATAGCGGAAAAGGGATTCGCTCAAGGAGGGTATATGATGACTGTAAGACAGCTGCTGGCGGGCAAAGCCGCGGGGATTGTGACCATTTCATCGCAGGAGAGCGCCTTTGAAGCCCTGCAAAAGATGGCCCAGGCCGATATCGGTGCCCTGATCGTGACCGAGGGCAAACGGGTGGTGGGGATTTTTTCGGAACGGGACTATGCGCGCAAGGTGAGCCTGCGCGGCAAGACGGCCATGGCCTGCCAGGTCGGCGAGCTGATGACGCGGCGGGTCTACTACGCCGAGCCCGCCCAGACCATCAACGACGTCATGGCCCTGATGACGGCCAAACGCATCCGCCATCTGCCCGTCATTGAAAAGGAAGAACTGGTGGGGGTAATTTCGATCGGGGATGTGGTCAAGGCGGTCATCGCCGACCACGAATTCACCATCCAGGAGCTGGAAAAATATATCACCGGCAGCTACGGGGTGGAACTATAAATCCGCTCACGGCACCCGGGAGTCCATCCCCAGACGCGCGTTGTTCTGCCAGAGGTAAAAATCAAGGTTATTAACCAGGGCGTCCCCGTTCAGATCCTCGGCATGATAGCCGGCGCCGGGATTTGTAAAAAACTTGTTGTACCAGGAGACATAATCCCGGCTGGTGAGGCGGCCGTCCTGGTTGATCTCACCGGCCGGCATGCTGTAGCGGCTGGAGCTCGGGACTCCTCCACTGCCATAATACTGGCTTGCCGCAAGGGTGAAATCGTAGAGGCGGTATTCGGTCGAGTTGAGGGCAAAGGCGGCTGCGCTCATCACCGCGGCGTGGTTGCGGTGACGCAGCACGATCCAGTAGCTCCCGGAGGGCAGGGTGAGGCCGAGATTAATGGTTGTGCCGTTGAGCTCGGCCACCTCCCCGTCCGCCCTGAGCAGATAGGACTGCCGGTAGACCGGCGATCCCCCCGGGGTGGTGCGCAGCTCGAGCAGGATCCAGTCGGCCACATTGGTGGGGATGGAGGAGGCCGTGCGCGGGGCCTCGGCGTAGGGCGAGGTCAGGGGGATGTAGCCGCTCAAGGCCAGCTCGTTGCGCATGACCGCGGTGATATTAAAGCCCTCCAGCCGGGTACGGACCCGCAGCCGGGCCGCCGTGGCGGGATCGAAGATGGTGACCATGCCGTCCGAGCAGGCTGTTGAGCTGAGGCCGGAAAACCCGGTCAGCTTGGACCAGGGCACCGTCACAGCATAGCTCCCCACTCCGCCCGTGACCGTACAGGTCAGGGCAAGAATGGCGCCGCTGTTGCCGGAGAAGGGAGTCCCGTTCAGATTCATGCCAAGAAACATAAAAGATCCTACATAAGGACCTTCGGTTTGATATGAACAGTTAACCGAGTGATCAAGAATCCGTCCGGTTTTGAGAAAGGAAGTGCCGTCAAATGTCAATCCGGCAGGAAATCTCAAATAGAATTGAAAGTCCCTGATCGGATCCTCATTGGTCACATCGATATAGACCGTAACGGTCTGGCCGGTCATATAAAAAACATCCCGCACCTTCAATACATTGGTGCCTGCAGCCGCCTCCCGCACCTCCCAGCCGAGGAGCAAACCCAGGATCGCCGCCGTTGTGAAAATATACCGCCGCATATGATTCATTTCATTCCCTGCCATAAAAAGGTCATACCTTCGTTCAACCCGGCATCGGGCCGGGTAGCACGTCCCTATTCTTCTCCTTAATATAATACAGAAAATTCAATGAATTGGAGAAAATTATCCCTGCCGGTATGAGCGGCGTCACAATTTGCCGTTTCTTATCCCCGTGCCGCGCCGGCGCAGCCTCGTTGCCTCATAATAAATGTAACCGAAATACTTTTCTTTTTCCCATCCGGTGATGGCGCAGCCGGCGGTTTTTTTAAATAATCCTTGACATTGGCGGCAAATCTGCTAAATTGAAGATGCTGAACCGGTTCAGGTATATTGGCACAGAAAATTAATTTAATTTGAGTTATGGAATAGATAATCGGTTTACATCATGCGCGCTACCATCGCCGATATCGCCCAGCTCGCCCACGTCTCCAAGGCCACGGTCTCGGCCGTCCTCAACAACCGGCCGGGCATCTCCCCCAAAACCCGCACCCGTGTCCTCGAACTCATCAAAAAACTCAACTACCGCCCCAACGAAATCGCCCGCTCCCTCTCCAGCCGTAAAACCCGCACCATCGGACTGGTCATCAAGGAGATCGACAACCCCTACTTCGCCCGCATCATGAAGGGCGTCTTCGACGTCTGCCGCCAACACGCCTATACCGTCCTGCTTGGCAGCTCCGAACTCTCTCCCGCCCAGGAACGCCAGAGCATCGAGGCCCTCTCCAGCCAGCGCGTCGGCGGCCTCATCATCTCCCCCCTCCAGGGCAGCGAGGTCGATTTCACCTGGCTCGCCGACCTGCTCCGCGACCACTATCCCCTGGTCATGCTCGGCCAGGTCAAAAACTACCACACCACCGTGGTCGACATCGACAACGTCCAGGCAGCCCGCCAGGCCGTCGAATACCTCATCGGGCTCGGCCACCGCGATATCGCCTACCTCGCCGGCCCCTCCTACTCCAGCCACAGCGACGACCGCCTGCAGGGCTACCAGCAAGCCCTCATGGCTCATGGACTGCCGGCCCACCCTGAGCTCATCCTCCAGGCCGGCTCCAGCCGTGAACTCGGCTATCAGGCGGGCCTCAAGCTCTTTTCCGAGCCCGGCATCCATCCAACCGCGCTCTTTTGCTACAACGACCTCGTCGCCATCGGCCTCATCAACGCCCTCGCCGATCTCGGCATCGCCGTCCCCGGCCAGGTCTCGGTCATCGGCTGCGACGACCTCGAGGTCTCCCGCTACTTCCGCATTCCCCTCACCACCATCCACGTCCCGGCCTACGAGATCGGCCGGGCGGCCGCCGAGATGGTCATCCATGATCTCGAAGAGGAAAACGGCGCCAACCCGCAGATCATTCTCTATGAAGCAAGGCTGGTCGCACGCCAATCCTGCGCACCGGCCCTACCCACCCTAGCTGAGGAAGAGTCCCATGAATGAACCCCTGATTCTTGACGAAAACCGCTTTTTCGATTCCGATCCGGCGATCCGGCGCATCGCACGCGACCTCTATCAGGGGGTCAAGGATCTGCCGATCGTCAGCCCCCACGGGCACGTCGACCCCAAACTCTTCTCCCAGAACCGCCCCTTTCCCGATCCGGCGGAGCTGATCCTCATCCCCGACCACTACATTTTCCGCATGCTCTACTCCCAGGGTATAAAGCTGGAAAGCCTCGGCATCCCCACCATCGACGGCACACCGGTGGCCACAGACCACCGCCGCATCTGGCAGATCTTTGCGGAAAGCTATTACCTCTTCGCCGGCACCCCGACCGGAGTCTGGCTCAACCACGAGCTCTCCGTCATTTTCGGCATCGGAGAAAAGCTCAACGGCGACTCCGCCATGCGCATCTACGACATGCTGTCAGAAAAACTGCTCTCTCCGGAGTTCCTGCCGCGCGCCCTCTTCGAACGCATGAATATCGAGGTGCTCACCACCACCGACGGCGCTGCCGACACCCTCTCCGAGCATCAGGCCATGCGCGATTCAGGCTGGAAAGGCCGCGTCCTTCCCGCCTTCCGTCCCGACGCGGTCACCAACCTTGCCAATCCCGGCTGGCAGAAGGCCATCGAGGAGCTCGGGGCGATCTGCGGCTTTGAGATCGACTCCTACGCCCGTTTCATCACCGCCCTCGAACAGCGCCGCGCCTTCTTCAAGCAGATGGGTGCCCTCTCCACCGACCAGGGGGTCGAATCGCCCTGGACCCAGGAACTCTCCCCGGTCGAGGCTGAAAAGATCTTCCAGCTCGCCCGCAAGGGCCAGGCCGGCAAGCCCGAGGCCGACCGCTTCACCGCCCACATGATCATGGAGATGGCCCGCATGAGCATCGAGGACGGCCTGGTCATGCAGCTCCACCCCGGCGCCCTGCGCAATCACAACCAGGCCATCTACCACCGCTTCGGACCTGACAAGGGCTGCGACATCCCGATCCAGACCGAGTACACCCGCAACCTCCAGCCCCTGCTCAACAAGTACGGCAACGACCCCCGTCTGAGCCTGGTCGTCTTCACCCTCGACGAGACCAGCTATGCGCGCGAGCTCGCCCCCCTGGCCGGCCACTATCCGGCGATGAAGCTGGGGCCCTCCTGGTGGTTCCACGACAGCATCGAGGGCATGACCCGCTTCCGCCAGCAAGTGACCGAGACTGCCGGCTTTTACAACACCACCGGCTTTGTCGACGACACCCGCGCCTTCCCCTCGATCCCGGCCCGCCACGATCTCGCCCGGCGCATCGACGCCAATTTCCTCGCCGGCCTCGTCGCCCGCCACATCATCGACCTGAGCGACGCGCGCCGTGTCAGCCGCGCCCTCGCCTACGAACTGGTCAAACAAACCTATAAACTTTAAGCCCGGGAGGCCCCCATGAAACTTGGAAAATATTCGATCGGCATCGGCGACCGCTTCGGTCATCAGGGTGAAGCCCAACTCGAGGCCCTCCGCCTGCTCAAACAGGAGGGCGTTGCGGTCACTCCCGTCTGGAACAAATCCTATCGCGAACACTCGATCATCAACAGCCGGCCGGCCGACACCCGCGTCGAGGCCGACGCCGCTGTCCGGGCCCTGGGCTGGCAGGAACCCTATTTCGTCGATGCCGACCATGTCGGCATGAAAACTGTGGACCATTTTATCGCCGCCAGCGATTTTTTCACCATCGATGTCGCCGACTTTATCGGCCAGAGCGCCGAGAAAGAGGCTCTCCAGGAATTTGTCGACCGCAATCTGCTTTTCGCTGGGGATCTGCGCATCCCCCGGATCCCTGAACCCCTTACGGTCGCCCTCGAACAGATTGAGGATATCGGTGCCAAATATCTCTTCGCGGTCGAGGAGGCCGGGCGCATCTATCGCCACATCGCCGCAGAGAAAAAGGGCCACCCCTTCGTCGTCGAAATCTCGATGGATGAGACTAACGCCCCGCAGACTCCGGTCGAGCTCTTCTTCATCCTCGCCGCCATCGCCTGGAAGGGAATTCCGGTTGATACCCTTGCCCCCAAATTCACCGGCCGCTTCAACAAGGGGGTCGATTACGTTGGCGACGTCCGCCAGTTCACCCGCGAGTTCGAGGAGGACCTGGCGGTGATCGCCTACGCCGTCGAGCTCTTCAAGCTGCCCGCGCAGCTCAAACTGAGCGTCCACTCCGGCAGCGACAAATTCGCCCTCTATGGCCCGATCAACGCCGCCCTGAAAAAATTCAACGCCGGGCTCCATCTCAAGACTGCCGGCACCACCTGGCTCGAGGAGGTCATCGGACTGGCCGAGGCCGGGGGAGAGGGACTGGCCATGGCCAGGGCGATCTACCGTCACGCCCATTCCCGCTACGAGGAGCTCTGCAAGCCCTATGCAACGGTGATCGACATCGATCCGGCACGGCTGCCCGCTCCCGACGAAGTTGACAGTTGGGAGGCGCACCACTACGCCGCCGTGCTGCGCCACGACCAGAGCCAGCCGCTCTACAATCCCCACTTCCGTCAGCTGATCCACGTCGGTTACAAGGTGGCCGCGGAGATGGGCGAGCGCTACCTGGATGCCCTTAAAAGGTTCCGTCCGACCATCGCCAGAAATGTCACCGCCAATATCTACGAGCGCCATCTGCGCCGGATTTTTCTGTGAGGTCTTGAATAACTCGCGCCAAGGCGCGGAGAGGCAGAGAAAAAATATCTCTCACGAGGCACAAAGAAAAGCATAATTATTTATTTCTTTGTGGTTTGGTGAGAGTATTGTTTTCTCTGCACTCTCTGCGGCTCTGCGCGAAAGTTTTTATTATCAAAAAACCAAAAGGAGTACATCATGAGCTTTGTTGAAGAACTCTTCGCTTTGAAAGGCAAGACCGCTGTGGTCATCGGCGGGGGGGGCGTCCTCGCCGGCAAGATGGCTGAAGGCCTCGCCCGCGCCGGAGCCGATATCGCGATCCTCGACCTCAATCCCGATAATGCGCAAAAACAGGCCGATGAGTGCAGGAAGGCCGGAGTCAAAACCCTGGCGGTCAAGGTCGACGCCTCCAGCAAGGAGGAGCTGCGCGCAGCCGCAGACACCATTCTCGCCAAGCTCGGGCGGGTTGATATCCTCATCAACGCCCCGGGCATTAACTCTTCCACCCCCTTTCTCGACATCGAGGAGGAGGAGTACGATAAAATCATGCGCGTCAACCTCAAGAGCATCTTCCTCGCCTGCCAGATCTTCGGCAAGATCATGATCGATCAGGGCGAGGGCGGCAGCATCATCAACATCTCCTCCGCCTCCTCTGCGCCCCCCCTCTCCAAGGTCTTCACCTACAGCATCACCAAGGCCGGAGTCAACAACCTGACCCAGAATCTGGCCCGCGAATGGGCTCCCTTCAAAGTGCGCGTCAATGCCCTCGCCCCGGGCTTTTTCCCGGCCGAGCAGAACCGCAAGATCCTCACCCCCGAACGCACCGCCGATATCATGCGTCATACCCCCATGGCCCGCTTCGGAGATGCCGAGGAGCTGGTCGGCGCCGTGATCTGGATGTCCTCTCCCAAGGCGGCCTCCTTCGTCACCGGGGCCATCATCCGCGTCGACGGCGGCTTTACCGCCATGACCATCTAACCGAGCCGGAGGAGAACGAAGATGAATTCCTATTCCATCGGGGTTATCGGCCTCGGAGTCATGGGCCGCAACCTGGCTCTCAATATCGAACGCAATGGCTACCCGGTCGCCGGCTTTGACCTCGACGAAAAACAGCGCGCGTCAGCGGCGGAGAAATTCACCGGCAAAAAGATGACCGTCTGCCCCACCCTCAACGAATTTCTCCGCATCCTGGAGAGCCCCAAGAAAATCCTCATGATGGTCCCGGCCGGCAAGCCGGTCGATGCCGTCATCCAGGAGCTGATCCCCCATCTCGCCCCGGGCGACATCCTCATCGACGGCGGCAACACCTACTTCCCCGACACCGAGCGCCGCACCCGAGAGCTCACTGCCAAAGGCTTCCATTACATCGGCACCGGGGTGAGCGGCGGCGAGGAGGGCGCCCTCTGGGGTCCCTCGATCATGCCAGGCGGCGCGCCGGCCGCCTGGCCCCACGTCAAGCCCATCCTGCAGGCCATCGCCGCCAAAGTGGCCGACGGCACCCCCTGCTGCGAATGGGTCGGCAACGGCGGGGCCGGCCATTTCGTCAAGATGGTCCATAACGGCATCGAATATGGGGATATGCAGATGATCTGCGAGGCCTATTACCTGATGGAACGGGTGCTCGGCCTCTCCGCCGCCCAAATGGGCGAGGTCTTTCACACCTGGAACCAGGGTGACCTCAACAGCTATCTGATCGAGATCACCGCCGCCATCATGACCAAAAAGGACGAGCGCACCGGCCGGCCGATGATCGATGTCATCCTCGACACCGCCGGCCAGAAGGGGACCGGCAAATGGACCAGCCAGGTCGCCCTCGATCTTGGCGTCCCGGCGATGACCATCGCCGAGGCGGTTTTCGCCCGCACCCTCAGCGCCATCAAGGAGGAGCGCGTCGCCGCCGAAAAAGTGCTGCCGGGACCGGAGGTGCGCTTTGACGGCGACAAGACGGCATTCATCGAACAGATCCGCCAGGCCCTCTATGCGGCCAAGATCTGCTCCTATGCCCAGGGCTTCCAGCTTATGGCCGCCGCCTCCAGGGAATTCAACTACGGCCTCAATTTCGGCCAGATCGCCTTGCTCTGGCGCGGCGGCTGCATCATCCGCGCCCAGTTCCTCGACAAGATCAAAAAGGCCTTCGATGACCAGCCCGACCTCCCCAATCTCCTCCTCGCACCCTATTTCCGCGCGGCCATGGCCAGCCATCACACCGCCTGGCGCGCCGTGGTGAGCAAGGCGGTCGAACTGGGCATCTCCATCCCCGCCTTTTCCAGCGCCCTGGCCTATTATGACGGCTACCGCAGCGGCCGCCTGCCCGCCAATCTGCTCCAGGCCCAGCGCGACTATTTCGGCGCCCATACCTACGAACGCATCGATGCCCCAAGGGGCCAGTTCTTTCACACCGAATGGCTATAGAAAATCAGGACGTCCGGGCGGGCTGCCCCCGCCCGGACGCACTGCTTATTGAGACAAAGGAGACACCATGCAAAAACTCGATATCCGTCAGGACGCCTGCGACCTCGATTTCCTCTCGGTCGGCGCACTGGTCCACCGCCTCGACCCCGGGGTGATCCCCTTCCGCAAGGCGCGCAGCTTCAACGTACATGTCTCGGGCGGCGAATACAATGTCGCCGCCAATCTCGCTGACTGCTTCGGCCTCACCACCGGCATCGCCACCGCCATGGTCAAATACCCCATCGGCGAGATGATCCAGGCCCGCGTGCGCGAGATGGGGGTCCGACCCTATTACAAATGGTTTGACCACGATGGAGTGCGCGGCCCCAACATGGCCACCGTCTACAGCGACCTCGGCATGGGGGTGCGCCCGCCGGTGGTTTTTTACAACCGCTCCAACGAGGCTGGCGCCCTGCTCAAGCCGGGCGACATCGACTGGAAGAGCATCTTCGCTGGCGGCGTGCGCTGGTTCCACTCCGGCGGCATCTTCGCCGCCCTCTCCGAAACCACCTCGGAGCTGATCCTCGAGGGCATGCGCACCGCCCGCGCCCACGGCGCGATCAACTCCTTCGACCTCAACTACCGGGCCAAGCTCTGGGCTCCTATCGGGGGACTCAAGAAAGCCCAGCAGGTGCTGCGCAGCATCGTCTCCGAAATCGATGTCCTGGTCGGCAACGAAGAGGATATGCAGCTCGGCCTCGGCATCTCCGGCCCGGAGGCGACGGACAGATCCGGGATCAAGAGCGATGCCTTTTTCGCCATGATCGAAAAGGTGGTGAAGGAGTTCCCCAATATCAAGGCCGTGGCCACCACCCTGCGCGAGGTGCAGTCCAGCAACCGCCACGACTGGGGCGCCGTGCTCTGGCTCAAGGGCGACCGCTACCTCTCCCCCAGCTGCACCCTCGATGTGCTCGACCGCATCGGCGGCGGCGACGGCTTCGCCTCGGGGCTGATTTACGGCCTCATCAACGGCCGTGTTCCTGAGGAGGCCCTGCGCCTTGGCTGGGCCCACGGCGCCCTGCTCACCACCTTTCCGGGCGACGTCACCATGGCGCGGCTGCCGGAGGTGGAAGCCTTCGCCAAGGGCGGCTCCGCCCGCGTTCAGCGCTGAGGCCGCGACGCCCCCCTCTGGGTTCCCGGCCCCCCTTCCCGGGGCCGGGCGCCTGCCGGAGGCGCTGCCCCAGACACGCTATGTAAAAACAGTATTTAGCAATATTTCTCTTGCATTTTATTGAAATAAATTGTAATATGACTGATAATTAAAGTACACTTTTTCATCCGCCTTTCTGTGTTTGGTTGTCAACCTCTGCAAGAGGTCAACCCGTGGCAAGACGATAAAAGTGGTACTAGGTTGTAGTTACCTATTTGCAGGGGTTTCAAAGATGGAAAAAGGAACGGTCAAGTGGTTCAACGCCTCCAAAGGCTACGGTTTCATCACCAGAGAACAGGGCGGCGACGTGTTTGTGCATTTCAATGCCATTCAGGGCACCGGTTACAAATCCCTGGATGAGGGTGATCAGGTCGAGTTCGAAGTCACCCAGGGCCAGAAAGGCCTCCAGGCCAGCAACGTCACCAAGCTCTAAGCTTGACGCGGACGAACTTGAACCCCGGTCCCAACGGACCGGGGTTTTTTGTTTCTGTCCCCGCGCCGGCCCTCCTCCGCAACGAACAAACTTTTGCTTGCAAAATAGGCGGTTTCTGATTAATATTCAGAAAATTATTCAAACCGGCGAACTGCTTTTTGATCACTTACCGGTCTATCCATCCAAAATAAGCACGGGGAATAGTGATGCACAGTCATCGACGTTCTACTCTCTTTAGATATGCTATCCTTTGGATGTTCCTCATCTGTGCACTGTGTACGCTATCGTGCGGCTTTGGCGTATCCGGATCCCGTGAGGTGTGGCTGGAAGAGAAGGCAATTGTCACCAAAAAAATCATTAATCAGTACAGATTGGATGATGAGATCCTCGCAAACTTACGCTTCTATATATCCGAGCCACTTGCGCTGGAGGCCACCGATATAACAAATTCCGCTGAGGCTGACCCTGTTCGGCACCGGCTTAACACAAAAACAACCACTGACCCGGGGATCATCAGCATCGAGCAATACCTCGAGGGAAGGTGCATAAAACTCATCCCTGAGCACAGACCCAATCCACAGTGGCCCAGCATTCGCCGTGGGCCCTTCAGGTTGAATTGGGAGCCGATGCGGATGCACATAAATTTTGATCAGGACGTCCTTCATTATCTGGTCTTTGTCGCCGATGAAACCAGCGGCAAACTAACCCTGGATTACGATAAAAAGAACAACATGATAGAGTATGGCGGTCGGAGGTATAAATGCAAGGACGGCTGTGGCGAGCGCTTGCTGCTTTTCGATATCGAACATGACGAGGAAGAGCTCGAGCCTTACGTCTATCAGATGCCCGGAAGTCCGTTTCCTGAAGAACCCACCGATAGCCGCTTGGAGTACTTTTTTTACGGCCTAGCTGCTGGTGTTCTTGTCAAATTTATAAGTGATTCAATTCGGCGCTGACCCGACCTCAGGCCGCGAAATGGGGTGATAAACAGACCAGACCGACGACCAACACCTGAATCCTGTGAAGTGGCGCAACCCTGTCTCTCCACCCTGCTGTCCTCACAAATCCGATATTACGAGGGAGAACATCATGATCTCCAAAAGCTCCTTCTGGATGCTCATCACCGCTCTGCTCGCGCTTTCCTGTTCGCAACACCACCTCAAGGACTATCCCATCCAGCCAGTGCCCTTCACCAGGGTACATCTCGAAGACCA
>ENA-UOWO01000066-UOWO01000066.1-activated-sludge-metagenome-genome-assembly--contig:-NODE-66-length-138120-cov-9.775801_pt1 | contig 138120 bp, 133 predicted proteins | sample MGYA00238148_ERZ761564 | MGnify/ENA primary metagenome ERZ761564 (study PRJEB28885, sample SAMN05720194) | activated sludge metagenome | isolation source: Anaerobic digester | place: USA... | reverse complement strand
GCTGCTGTGGTAATATTATTGATGTTGGCAATCTCCTTTGTGGTCAAATTAAGTTGAAGTAAGGCACAAAGCTTCAACTCGCCAAAGGTTAGGTCAGGAAATTGTTTTTTAAGCAACTTGAAAAATGAAGGATGAACCTCTTCGAAACGAAGTCGAAACGCCTCCCATTCTAAATCGCTATTAAACTCCGTTTCAATCTTACGAATTATTTTGTCAACACCAACGGTGTCAATCTTACTTTTAATTTCATTAATAAATTCGGTTTTACTAGCCATTTGAAGTGCTAACGAAGAAAGTTCTCTATTCTTTTGACTTATCTCTAGCCGCAACTTTTCTTGATTCAAATACGCCACTTCGCGTTGTTTGGCTATAAGTTCACGCTGTTGAATGATTGCCTTTCTACGAATACGTATAATATAAGACAACAAAAAAATCATCAAACCAGAAGCAAACACCAGTCCAACAAGTGCTCTAAGTTTTTTCTTATCCAACTCACTCCTTAGTGACAACTCCCTTATTTGCTGTTCTTTTTTTTCAGTTTCGTAACGAGTTTCTAATTCTGCAACATTCTTTTTAACCTCAACACCCTTTAAGGAATCGCTAAGTTGAACTTCATTCTCAAAATACTCAAGGGCTTTCCGATAATCCCCAATAATTTTATATGATTTATATAAACCCTGCCAACTTTGCATTCGTTCCAAAGGAAATGCTTTGTCTTTAGCAAGTTTTTCTGCTCTTATAAAATATGGTAAAGCATTGTTAGCCTTACCAATATCAAGATATTGTTCACCTACATTATTTAAGTCATAAATGATATGGTAAACCCTATCGCTCTTTTCAGAAAGAGCCAAAGCCATAAGAGACTTGTTTAATGCCTCCTGCTTTAAACCCATTTTTTTTAACACGGGGACAAGATTACTCAAAGCCACTGTCATCCCATTAGCGTACTGTTCTTTTTCGGACAGTTCGTACATTTGCTCATAGGTTAGCTTGGCCTTTGCAAGTTCTCCATCGTACTCGTAAAAACCGCCCATATCGTTCATTATTCCTACCCTTGTAAAAAAGTTAGCGTATAACTCATTTACTCTTGATAAAGAATCAGCCTTAAGGAAATACTCTCGCCACTTTTCCTTTTGTCCTAGTTGCTTATAAACTTCACCTATTAATTGGTAATACTTAGCAATATTTGACAAATCACCAATCTTCTCTCTAATCTTCAATGCAGAAATCTCCTCCCTCAAGGCATCGGAATAAAGCCCTTTATTATTGAATTCCATACCAATATTTACAAGCATATCCGCGGCTTTTGCTGTATCTCCTATTTCAAGATATTCTTTATGAATATTTCGATAGACCTGTATTGCCTCGTCATGATTTCCTTTATCACTTATATATGAAGCGTAAAAAGTTTGTGCAGATATATATGCTTTCTGATTTCCCGATAATCTTGCGTACTTCAATGTACTATCTAGCATTTGAGACAATTTTGCATCATCACCTATTTTATCGTAGTGCTTTACTAGTCCAAAAAAAGCTCTAGCTATGCCTAAAGTGTCTTTGGCGCTCACACAGCTGTCAACTTTATTAAGCAAAATTTCAGGAGTTTGTGAAAAGGAGTAGTTTGATGATACAAATAACAAAATGAAGGCAAAAACCTTATAAATTCTCATAAAATCAGAAATATTAAAACATACAACTCAGATCTGGACGTATTCCTATAATTAGGATATCGTCAACCTGCTCGTTATCACCTTTCCACTCCATCATGCTATCGTAAAGGTGCTTTCGTTGTTGGTCAAGTGGCATTTTATGAATGGTAAGCAAAAGATGCCTAAACCGCCGGAACTTAAACTTTTTAGAATCAGGCCCACCAAACTGGTCAACATAACCGTCGGTAAATATGTAGAGCATATCATTGGGTTGAATTGGAATATAATGGCTACTAAACAACAAGTGTCCAGTATCTGAAGCCATACCTACGGAATACCTATCGCCCTTAACCTCAATAATTTTTCCATCGCGCAATAAATAAAGATTACTAAATGCGCCAGAAAATTGAAGGATATTGTATTCCTTATCAATCACACAGAAAGCAACATCCATGCCATCTTTAACTTTCACACCTCCCTCGCTTAGATTTATGCCTGCCGTAAACATTTGATGAATACTAATACTCAACCTATTAAGAATTTCGGCAGCATCATCAACACCTTCAATATTTGTAATATTTCGTAGCAACTCTATCCCAATTATCGACATAAATGCACCAGGCACCCCGTGTCCAGTACAATCTACAACTGCAACAAATGTTTTATTTTTTGTTTCGTTTATCCAATAAAAATCGCCACTAACAATATCCTTGGGCATAAAAAGAATAAAAGAATCGGGGAGCGATGTTTTAAACGAATCGATTGGAGGCAGAATAGCATCTTGTATACGTTTTGCGTAATTAATACTATCCGTTATATTTTTATTTTTGAGCATCAGTTCTTCCTTTTGTTGCTCTAACTCAACCATTACAGATTGACGCTCCTGTAGTAATTTATTAATTTTGTTAAGATTTTTATTCCTGTAGTATAGATAAGAAAGGAGTAAGCCAAAGATTAATGCAGCATAAATGTATACTGAGATACGAGAACGCCAGAAGGGGACAACTACCTGTATTTTAAGAACAGTAGGCTCTGCACACCAAATCTGGTCGCTGTTTGCTCCCATTACCTTAAAGTAGTAATTGCCCTCTGATAAGTTTGTAAACGTTGCTGAATTTTTATGGCCCGCCTCAATCCACTTATCATCCAGACCATGCATTTGATATCTATATTGATTTTTTTCGGGATGATTAAAATCCAATGCAGCAAACTCTACAGTAAGTGTTTTAAAACTTTGAGGTACCTGTAGTTTATCCAAACTATTTGGGTATACAACTTCTACACCATCAGCACCAACAATCTCTACCTTTGTAATACAAACGTTGGGAATATTCGTATTAATAGGAATTGAATCGGGATTAAAGCAATTGTAGCCAAGAATGGAGCCAAAATAAATCTTTCCTGAAATAGTTTTATAACTTGCACCAATGTTAAACTCGTTACTCAGTAAACCATCCGAAGTAGTATAAGTTCTTACTAAATCAGTTATAGGGTTTAAAACTACAAGTCCTTTATTAGTGCTTATCCATAATCTACCTTCATTATCTTCCTCTATAGCATTAATAACTTTGTTAGGTAAATTCTGTTCATCAGTAAATAGTTTAAAAGTGTTAGTTTGTCTATTATACCTATGCAGTCCAGAAGTTGTACCTACCCAAACAAATCCATTTCTATCCTCATGCAAACAAAGTATCTCATTTGAAATCAACTCTTTTCCAGTATATTTTGCTGGACGCTGAAATGATAAAACCCTAGAAATATCTGGAGGAATAACACTTAATCCATTATTTGTAGCAGCCCAAACAAAACCCTTACTATCCACTATAACATCGTAAACTTCATTACCCGCTAATGAAAGAGAATCTCTTCGGCGAGAGTAAAAACTCTTCAATGAATTGTCCTTAAAAAAATGAAGTCCTGAACGAGTTGCAATCCAAAGGCCTCCGTGAGAATCTTCGGCTATAGAATAAATCCTATTATCATGAAACAAATCGCCGCTATAAACACCTTTGGAAGTAAAATATTCAATAAAACTTTTACTATATTGGTTATACTTTAATAATCCTCTTCTAGTTCCAATTAAAATTTCGCCTTTTTTTGTTTTAAATATTGTGTGAATAAAATCATCCGTTATACCACTGCCCAATTGTTCCTTAGTAAATTTTCGGTTATATCCCGTCCTGGGGTTAAAAACATGCAATCCTGTTCCCCATGTACCCAACCAAACATCTCCATTGTCTTCAAGAATTGAAGCAATAACATTATTTGAAAACAATGGCATTCCTGATACATCCTTGCCGTAACCATCGAAACGAGAGCCAAAAGGATTCCACTTAATTAATCCAACCTGAGAGCCTACCCATAAAACATTGGATTTGTCTTGTAAAATTGCAGAAATATGAACAGGCCTTACTTTTTGATTGTTGTAAATAAGATTATCAATAACCTTAATAGATCCGTCGGCATATAATTTACAAAACCCCTTATCTGTCCCAATCCACAAAAAACCATCACCTTCACCGACATACTCAATAATACTAGCCAAAAAAACATTTGTAGAATTATAGCGATAGAACTTTTCGTTCCTAAAATCAAACCGATTAAGTCCATCATCAGTGCCTACCCAGAAGTTACCTTTTGAATCCTCAAAAATAGATGTAATTCTATTACTACTTATTGAATATTGATTACTAGTCTCATTCGAATATCGCTTAAACACACCCCTTTGTTTATCAAAAAGCATTAATCCTTCTTTAGTGCCCACCCATAACCGACTCTGAGAGTCTTCATACACTGGAAAAGTGCCTGTTTCAGAAGGAAGCGTAAATATATCGTTATAGTGTTGGTATCGGGTAAAGTTATCTGTTGAAGAATTATACAGATAAAGAGCCTCCAATGTTTTAACCCAAATTAGCCCTTGTTTATCGCAAAAAACGTTATATACCTTATTGCTTAATAATGAATTTGGATTCTCAGGATTAGAAAAATAATTTTTAAATTTTCCTGTGGATTTATCTAATCGGCTTAACCCAAACCTTGTTCCAATCCACAAATTCCCCTTAGAATCATCAACAATGGAATAGATATAATTATTGCAAAGGCTTAACGAGTCCAGAGGATTATTAGTATATGTAACAAACTGATAGCCATCATACCGGCAAAGGCCATCCTGTGTACCAATCCAAAGAAAGCCAATTGAATCCTGAATAAGAGTGTTAACGTGAGTTTGAGGCAGACCTTTATCGGCATTAAATAGATCTACGCTAACAACCTGACCTCTTGCAATAAGAATATTGCAAAGAATCATAACGTTTAGTAAAAAAAATGCTCTTTTCAAGGCCAGAAACGGGTATATGATTATCGCTAAGATATAAAAAAATAGCGTTTCTGCCAATTAAAAGCCAAACCTTACAACAGGATTATCGCCAACCTGCAGACCCTGAAGAGGTATTGACGGAGAAGAAATTAATTCGCCCAAATCTAGTTCCCCCCAAATTTTATCAACTCTTTCAATAGTTTTTCTATCCATTATCACTACGTTTGGCCAATCGCGCTTGAAATTATCTACTTTATAAGCCTTTCTGGTTCCATCGAAACCCAAACGCTTCCTGCCATCTATACTGCTACTTAAAAAGTGTATATCGCGCTGTGGATCCATGTTCCCAGCAACAAACCATAAAGCAAGGGATAAATCGTCGATAGTATCGCCAAAATCAAGTATAAAAATTGCCAAGAGTTTTCCCAATATTTCATTTTTAAACATTCGCTCTAGAGTGTCATTTACATTTGAAACTTTGGACTTATCAATGGAGACAAATAAAATTGGAAATCCACTCTGAATCAACTTTATATTATATGCCATAATTTCTGCAAACGACTTCTCAATCTCCGCAGCAATCTCGTAAACATCAACACTATAGCCGAGCGATAGCCCTTTGCCAACGGTTGCATCAATAAATAATTTTGTGCCCAATCCGACCATAGTGGACGAATGGTCCAAAACATCCAAAGGCCCTTTTCCGAAATGAATATCACGATCTGGATCGACAGAGTCGACTATGCATCCAATCACTTGGTTTGCATTCTGTACGTCAACACTGTCAGGTAATGCCACAAGAAACTTGTTGAACATCATTTGGCCTGCACCCCAAAGCGCATTCATCACTTTATAGGCGTGCCCAGGGTAGGCATTACTAATTCGAACAAGTGCAATGTTATGTGCAACACCCTCGAACGGCAGATTCATATCATTAAGTTCTGGCAGCATAGCAATTCTTATTGGCTCTAAGAATATTCGCTCTGTAGCCTTTGCAATATAGGCATCCTCCATTGGCGGAACACCTACAATTGTAGCAGGGTAAACAGCATTCTTCCTATGCGTTATACAGGTGATATGAAAACGGGGATACCAATCAGCAAGCGAGTAAAAACCCGTATGATCGCCAAAAGGACCTTCCCAAACCAAATCGTCTGATGGATCTACATAGCCTTCAATAACAAAATCCACATCCGCAGGAACCTCCAAATCTACCGTTAAGCATTTCACCAAATTCACCTTCTTTTTCCGAAGGAAACCTGCCAGTAAGTACTCATCAAAATTATCGGGCATTGGAGCTGTTGCTGCGTATGTGTAAACAGGGTCGCCACCCAACGCTACAGCAACAGGCATAGGTTTGCCGAGTTTCTTGTACTCCTCAAAATGTCGTGCACCAACCTTATGCTGATGCCAATGCATTCCAGTTTCAGCCGTGTTGAATATTTGCATCCGGTACATTCCAACATTGCGAATACCTGTATGAGGATCCTTGGTGTTTACCATTGGCAGGGTAACAAATCTACCTCCATCGTAAGGCCAGCATTTTAAAACTGGGAGTAAATCAATATTCGGTTCCATATGAACCACTTCCTGACACACACCCTTTCCACTCGAAACGGAGGGCATCCAACTAGCAACCTTCCCAAGCTTTGGCAAAGTGCTAAGCTTTTCCCAAAGTCCATCCTTTGGCCCAGCCAGTTCCTTAAAAAGAGAACTCATCTCAAGCCTAATATCCTCCAAGTCATCAACACCTAAAGCCAAGCACATCCTTTTAATGGAACCCATTGCATTGGTTAACACAGGAAACTCAGTTCCAGTATTCTCAAAAAGCAAAGCCTTGCCTCCATCAGGAAGTTTCGACATTCTATCGGTAATTTCGGTGATTTCAAGAATAGGATCGACGAGTCTTTTAATTCGAATCAATTCGTTATTCTTCTCAAGAATATCGATAAACTGCTGGAGAGATCTGTATGCCATAAACTCAGATATTAGATGTCAAACATTAGACACCAGATAAATTCTAAAAAACTATGGGATAAAAATAAAAAAAGGCTCTGGAAAAACACCAGAACCTTTAGTAAAGTTCAATAAAAACTATTATTTCTTAATATACTTAAAGTTTTTACCAAGATAAATTGCTGAAGAACCTAACATTTCCTCAATTCGGATTAGTTGGTTGTACTTTGCAATCCTATCGGAGCGTGAAGCCGAACCAGTTTTGATTAAACCAGTGTTCAACGCTACTGCTAGGTGAGCAATTGTAGTGTCCTCGGTCTCACCAGAACGGTGGCTCATAATTGATGTCATAGAGTGAATATCGGCCAAGCGAACTGCATTGATAGTCTCAGTTAAAGTACCAATTTGGTTAACCTTAACTAGAATACTATTAGCAACGCCCTTATCGATACCTTGCTGTAAACGGTCTACATTAGTTACAAACAAATCGTCACCAACAAGTTGTACTTTTTCACCAATTCTCTCGGTTAACATCTTCCAGCCATCCCAATCGTCCTCGGCCATACCATCCTCAATAGAGATGATAGGATATTTCTCAACCCATTTAGCCCAGTAATCGACCATTTGAGCAGGAGTTAACTTCTCGCCAGTTGATTTGTGTAGGTGATATACCTTTTCCTCTGGAATGTAGTACTCCGAAGAAGCTGGGTCTAAAGCAAGGAAAATATCAACGCCTGGTTTGTAACCAGCATTCTCAATGGCTTGAAGAATAACGGTAACAGCCTCCTCATTCGATTTGAGGTTTGGAGCAAATCCACCCTCATCACCAACGTTAGTAGAGTAACCTTGTTTCTTAAGCACACTGCGTAAGTGATGGAAAACCTCTGCACCCATCCTAATTGCCTCAGTGAAAGTTTCAGCACCAACAGGCATAATCATAAACTCCTGAAAATCGATGCTGTTATCAGCGTGTGAACCACCGTTGATAATGTTCATCATAGGGATAGGAAGTGTGCGAGCATTAACTCCACCTACATAACGGTACAATGGTTGTCCTGTCATTTGAGCAGCAGCATGAGCAACGGCTAAAGAAACACCTAGCATTGCATTTGCACCCAAATTACCCTTATTGGCTGTACCATCAAGTTTTATCATTGTTTCATCGATAAGCTGTTGGTCAATTACATGCATACCAACTAACTCCTCGGCAATAATTGTGTTAACATTATTAACAGCTTTTTGAACTCCTTTTCCTAGGTAACGACCTTTGTCGCCATCACGAAGTTCTACAGCCTCATGCACACCAGTTGATGCACCGCTTGGTACAGCAGCACGTCCAAAATAACCACTTTCGGTCATCACATCAACTTCAACAGTTGGATTTCCTCTTGAATCGAGGATTTCACGAGCGTGAATACTAACAATTTGTCCCATATATGTAAGTTTTAAAGGTAAAATGTTTCGATAAAAAAAGGGATACAGCAAATTTGCCTATCCCCGTTCTTTAATATGTCAACAAACAATTACTCTGATTTCTCATCAGTATTTGTTTCGGTATTAGCTTCAGGAGCATCGGTTTTTGCAGCCTTTGGAGCTTCAGATTTAACCTCATCCTTCTTAGCTTTTGCTCCACCAGCTCTACGAGTTTTCTTAGCTGCTGGTTTTGCTTCTTCCTTCACGTAGGTTGTGTTGAAATCAACCAACTCAATGATACACATATCGGCGTTATCGCCTAAACGTGTTCCAGTTTTAAGGATACGGGTATATCCGCCTGGACGTGTACCAACCTTAACAGCAACCTCACGGAAAAGTTCAGCAACAGCGTACTTATCCTTTAGGTAACTGAAAACGGTACGACGTGAGTGAGTTGTATCATTTTTACTTTTTGTGATTAAAGGCTCTACATACATTCTTAAAGCTTTAGCTTTAGCAACGGTAGTTGAAATGCGCTTGTGCATAATCAAACTCGAAGCCATATTTGCAAGCATTGCTTTACGGTGAGCGCTTTTCCTTCCTAAGTGATTAAACTTTTTATTATGTCTCATCGCAATTAATCCTTATCCAGTTTATACTTTGTAATATCCATGCCGAATGATAGGTTCAAACTATCAAGTAGGTCTTCAAGTTCTGTTAACGACTTCTTACCAAAGTTTCTAAACTTGAGTAAGTCATTCTTGTTATAACGAACAAGTTCACCTAGGGTATCAACGTCGGCAGCTTTTAAGCAGTTGAGTGCGCGAACCGAAAGATCCAGATCAACTAACTTTTGCTTTAACATCTGACGCATATGAAGTACTTCTTCGTCAAATTCTTCAGAATCATACTTATCCTCAGTTTCAAGAGTAATCTTTTCGTCTGAGAAAAGCATAAAATGATAAATAAGAATTTTAGCGGCTTCCTTTAAAGCATCTTTTGGATGGATTGAACCATCGGAAACAATCTCCAAAAGAAGTTTTTCGTAGTCAGTTTTCTGCTCCACACGGTAGTTTTCCACTGAGTACTTAACATTTCGGATTGGAGTGTGAATAGAATCAATTGGAATAATTCCAAACTCACCATCCTCAGGTTTGTTTTCCTCAGCAGGAACGTAGCCACGTCCCTTGTTGATATGAATGTCAACCTCGATTTTAACATCGGGTTCCATCTTACAGATAACCAGCTCAGGGTTAAGAACCTTAAAGTTCGACAGGAAGTTAGAAAGGTATCCTGCCTTAAATTCATTCTGTCCGGTTATGGTGATGGTCACTTTCTCGCTATCAACTCCATCAACAATACGCTTAAAGCGAACCTGCTTTAGATTAAGGATAATCTCAGTTACATCCTCAATAACGCCAGGGATGGTTGAGAATTCGTGGTCAACACCACGAACCTTAATCCAGGTAATTGCATACCCTTCAAGTGAAGATAGCAGAATTCTTCTAAGTGCATTGCCCACCGTGATACCATAGCCTGGCTCAAGAGGACGAAACTCAAATTTACCAACTGTGTCGGTAGATTCAAGCATGATAACCTTATCGGGTTTTTGAAATGCCAGTATTGCCATATGGTACGGGTTTAATTACTTAGAGTAAAGTTCAACAATCAATTGCTCTTTTATATTCTCAGGAATCTCAGTTCTTTCAGGTAGGTTCATGAATTTACCGGTATACTCATCCTTGTTCCACTCTAACCAAGAGTACTTGGTGTGGCGGTTTGAAGCAATTGATTCGGTAATAACCTCTAAAGACTTAGAACGCTCACGCACGCCTACAACATCACCAGCCTTAAGTTGGCATGATGGAATGTTAACAATAGAACCATTTACGGTAATATGACGATGCGATACCAACTGACGAGCAGCTGCTCTAGTAGGAGCAATACCCAAGCGGTATACTACGTTATCTAAGCGCGATTCTAAAAGTTGAAGCAAAATTTCACCAGTAATACCTTTGCTACGAGCTGCTTTATGGAATACGTTTGCGAATTGACGCTCAAGAATACCATAAATAAATTTAGCTTTTTGTTTCTCCTGTAGCTGAGTACCATACTCTGACATTTTTTTACGCTTCTTCATTAAGCCGTGCATTCCGGGAGGATAATTCTTCTTCTCGAAGTACTTATCTGGTCCATAAATAGGCTCACCAAACTTACGTGCGATTTTGGTACTTGGTCCAATATATCTAGCCATTACGTTTAAATTTATTTGTTACTCAAATCAGTTAACGTAGGATTATACTCTACGACGTTTAGGAGGACGGCATCCATTGTGTGGTAGTGGAGTAACGTCAACAATCTCAGTCACCTCAATACCCGAAGTATTGATTTGTCTGATAGCAGACTCACGTCCAGCGCCTGGTCCTTTTACGAATACTTTAACTTTACGCAATCCCATGTCGTAAGCAACCTTAGCGCAATCAGCGGCAGCAGTTTGACCTGCATAAGGAGTGTTCTTTTTAGAACCCTTAAATCCCATTTTACCTGCTGATGACCAAGAAATTACTTGACCTGTACTGTTAGTTAAAGATACGATGATATTATTGAAGGACGAGTGAATGTGCGCTTGTCCTACAGGATCAACCTTAACGATTTTCTTCTTTGCTGTTACTGTCTTCTTTGCCATAGCCTATTTACTATTTAGTAGCCTTCTTCTTATTGGCAACGGTTTTCTTTCTTCCCTTACGGGTACGTGCATTATTCTTGGTTGTTTGACCTCTCACAGGCAAACCAAGACGATGACGGATACCACGGTAGCAACCAATGTCCATTAATCGCTTAATGCTTAGTTGAACCATAGAACGGAGTTCACCCTCTACCTTGAATCCTTCGTTAAGAATAGAACGGATTGCATTGATATTTTCGTCGGTCCATTCCGATACTTTAGTATCGTAACTTACGCCTGCTTTATCAAGAATCTTACGGGCGCTGCTTCTTCCTATGCCATAGACATAGGTAAGGGCAACCTCTCCTCTCTTGTTTTTCGGCAAATCTACACCTACTATACGTGCCATACTATTACTTTAAAAATTTAGAGTACAAAATTAATCAAAATTATCCTTGGCGTTGCTTGTACTTTGGATTTTTTTTATTGATCACATACAAGCGGCCTTTACGCCTAACGATTTTGCATTCGTCGCTGCGTTTTTTTATTGAGGCTCTTACTTTCATCTCTATAAGATATTAGAATTGTTTACTTATACCTGAATGTGATACGTCCCTTAGTTAAATCGTAAGGCGACATCTCCACGCGTACCTTATCGCCTGGTAAAATTTTGATGTAGTGCATCCTCATCTTACCGGAGATATGGGCAATAATCACATGTCCGTTATCGAGCTCTACCCTAAACATTGCGTTGGATAGCGCCTCAACAATAGTTCCATCTTTCTCAATTGCAGCTTGTTTCGACATTCGCTTTAAAAAATTTAACTTCTACGTAAAACTTCATCAATATAACTAAAGGTTGAAAGCGTTTCGGCTTTCCCCTTTCTAACTACAACGGCCAACTCGAAGTGTGCCGATGGTTTCCTATCCTGTGTTCGAATAGTCCAGCCATCCTTGTCCTGGTAAACACTTTTTGTGCCCATGTTAACCATAGGCTCTATACATATAACCAGTCCTTCAACGAGTTTAGAACCTCTACCTCTAGCACCATAGTTGGGAACCTCCGGTTTTTCGTGCATATTTCTGCCTAAACCATGTCCAACCAACTCGCGTACAACAGAGTATCCGTTAATCTCAGCGTGTGTTTGAACTGCGAATGAGATATCTCCCACTCTCAATCCGTCCACTGCTGCTTCAACGCCTTTCCCAAGGCATTCGCGGGTAACATTTAACAGCCGCTGCACTTCTGGTTTTACCTCGCCAACTGCAAATGTAAATGCAGAGTCGCCGTAAAATCCGTGCAAGAAAGTCCCGCAATCAACCGAAACTATATCGCCATCGCGTAGCGCATAGGAGGAAGGGATTCCGTGAACCACAGAGTCGTTAACCGATGTGCAGAGAGTTGCGGGATACCCGTTATATCCTAAGAATCCTGGCTTTGCACCATTATCGCGGATAAACTCTTCTGCCCTTCGGTCTAGCTCTTTTGTAGTAATTCCCGGACGAATAATCTTGGCTACTTCGGCTAATGTCTTCGAAACTAAATCGTTGTTTAGCCTCAATAACTCAATTTCTTCCTCGGTTTTTGTAAAAAGCATTATAAAGAACTTATTAGGCTCTCGCCTTAAAATGTACCAGCTCTGCCTTTGATTCTACCAGATTTCATCAATCCGTCATAATGTCTCATTAGCAAGTGGCTCTCAATTTGTTGGAGTGTATCTAAAACAACACCCACAAGAATTAACAATGAGGTACCGCCAAAGAAATGTGCAAACTGGTTGTTTACTCCAAACATCGTTGCAAAAGCAGGTAAAATTGCTACAATTGCTAAGAATATTGAACCAGGAAGAGTAATTCGTGACATTATTGAATCAAGATATTCAACAGTTTTCTTGCCAGGCTTTACACCAGGAATAAATCCACCGTTCTTTTTCATATCCTCAGCCATTTGATTTGGATTAATGGTAATGGCTGTATAGAAATATGTGAAAAGGATGATTAGAATTGCAAATGTAAAGTTGTAAAGAAAACCTGTGTAATTAAATGCAGCAGCAATTCCTGCAGTAGCATCAAATCTTGCAAAAAGCATAGGAATAAACATCAATGCTTGAGCAAAAATGATTGGCATAACGCCAGCTGCATTCACTTTCAAAGGAATATATTGGCGTACGCCACCGTATTGCTTGTTCCCAACAATTCGTTTTGCATACTGTACAGGAATCTTTCGAGTACCTTGTACAAGAAGGATGGTGAACATAAACACAACGAATAGTATAATTAACTCAACCAAGAACATTACAAGACCTCCGGAGAGTTCTTCTGATCTTGAGAAGAATTCGGCAAACAATGCAAAAGGTAAGCGGGCAATAATACCTATCATAATGATTAGTGAAATACCATTACCAATACCCTTATCAGTAATCTTCTCACCAAGCCACATTATAAACATGGTACCTGCTATCAATATAATTGTAGAAGATATTGTAAACATAGTACCTTTTAATACAAATGCAGCCTCGGGGAGTTGAGCATGAAGGTTAGCTAAGTATGCAGGACCTTGAAGCATTAGAATGATAACAGTTAAGAAACGAGTAATTTGGTTGATTTTTGTTCTTCCACTCTCGCCCTCCTTCTGTAAACGCTGAAAATATGGTATTGCAATACCTAGCAACTGCACCACAATAGATGCAGAAATGTAAGGCATGATACCTAGAGCAAAAATAGATGCATTATGAAAAGCTCCACCCGAAAACATATCGAGAAGTCCCATAATACCATCCTTGGTTTGCTCTTGAAGCGCTCCTAGTTTTTCAGGATCAAGGCCTGGCAGTACAACAAAACTACCTAGGCGATAAATTAGTAGAATACCAAGAGTATAGAGAATCCGCTTGCGCAGATCCTCTATCTTGTAAATATTCTTTAATGTTTGGAAAAAGGCTTTCATTAACTTAGAGTTTTACGACGGTTCCTTTTGCTGCTTCAATTGCCTCAATTGCTTTCTTAGAGAAGGCATGAGCCTTTACCTCTAATTTTGCTGTTAATGTACCATTACCCAAAATCTTAACAAGATCGTTGCGGGAAATGTAACCAGCGCTGATTAGACTTTCAACATCTATAGTTGAAAGACCATTTTTCTCAGCAATAGTTTGAAGTACACTAATATTGATAGCTTTATATTCAGTACGGAACGGATTTTTAAACCCAGACTTAGGAAGACGACGCTGAATAGGCATCTGACCACCCTCGAAACCAATCTTTCTGGAGTAACCAGAGCGAGATTGAGCTCCTTTATGTCCTCTTGTGGAGGTTCCACCGTGACCAGATCCTTGTCCACGTCCAATTCTCTTCTCTCTGTGGGTTGATCCTTCAGCAGGTTTTAAATTGCTTAATTTCATAGCTAAAATCTTTATATGGGTTAAGCCAACTATTGTTCAATACGAACAAGATGTTTTACCTTCTCAATCATTCCAAGAATTTGAGGATTAGCCTCAACCTCCACGGTCTGATGCATTTTACGAATACCAAGAGATCGCATCGTGCTGCGTTGACGCTCAGATTGTCCTATTAAACTCTTGATTTGGGTTACTTTAATCTTTGCCATATTATATAGTAGTCTTAACCGTTAAATACTTTATTCATGTTAACACCACGTTGTTCAGCAATGGTGTGAGCATCGCGTAACTCAAGCAAAGCCATAACGGTTGCTTTCACAAGGTTGTGAGGGTTTGATGAACCCTTAGATTTTGCAAGCACGTCAGTAACACCAACGCTCTCAAGTACGGCGCGCATCGCACCACCAGCCTTTACACCAGTACCGTGCGAAGCAGGTCTGATAAGCACTTGTGCTCCACCATACTTAGCTTCTTGCTCGTGAGGAATAGTTCCTTTGAATACAGGAACCTTCACAAGGTTCTTCTTAGCATCCTCAATACCTTTTGATATAGCTGAGGTTACTTCACTTGCTTTTCCTAGACCGTAACCAACTACACCATTTTCATTTCCTACAACAACAATTGCAGAGAAACTGAATGTTCTACCTCCTTTAGTTACCTTGGTTACGCGTTGTATGCTAACCAGCCTGTCCTTAAGCTCAAGGTCGCTGGATTTAACTCTACGTATATTTGTATTTGTCGACATCTTCGTTAGAATTTAAGTCCACCCTCTCTGGCTGCATCAGCTAAAGCTTTTACTCTACCGTGATATAGGTTTCCTCCACGGTCGAATACAACCTCAGTGATTCCTTTTTCAACAGCATTTTTAGCAGCAAGCTGACCAACAAGACGAGCTTGTTCGGTTTTTGTAATATTGGTTTTGCTGGCAATTTCTTTCACGCTCGACGAAGCTGATGCTAAAGTAACACCGTTAACATCATCAATAATTTGAGCGTAGATATTGGCATTGCTCCTGAAAACCGATAGACGAGGCTTTTGGGCTGTGCCCGAAACTCTCTTGCGAATTCGTCTCCTGATGCGGAGTCTTCTTTCTACTTTACTTAAAGCCATATTTAACAGTTTTTACAGGTTATACACTAGCCGACTTACCAGCTTTCTTACGAACAACTTCGCCAACAAATCTAACACCTTTACCTTTGTAAGGTTCTGGTTTCCTAATCGAACGGAGTTTTGCCGCTACTTGTCCTAAAAGCTGCTTGTCGATGCTTTTTAGGAAAATTGTAGGGTTACCTTTACGTTCGGTTTTAGTTTCAACCTTAATCTCCTTTGGTAACAGGAAGTGAATGTCGTGTGAGAAGCCAAGGCTTAACTCAAGCACTTGACCTTTAGCTTCGGCCTTATACCCAACACCAATCAACTCCTGCTGTATCTCCCAACCAGTTGAAACACCTACTACCATATTGTTAATAAGCGCACGGTATAAACCATGCATGGAGCGGTGACGTTTCTGATCAGTTGGTCTGGTGAGAACAACTTCGGTTCCCTCTACGTTGACGGTGATGTCAGGGTCAACTTTCTGGGACAACTCACCCAGAGGGCCTTTCACGCTTACCACGTTATCGGCGCTAACTTTAACGCTTACACCCTGTGGCAAGTTTACAGGTTTTTTTCCGATCCTAGACATTGAATTTAATTTATTTAAAGATTAATAAACATAGCAAATAACTTCACCACCTACATTCTTCACGCGTGCTTCCTTGTCGGTCATTAATCCGTGAGATGTGCTGATGATTGCAACGCCAAGGCCATTCAATACACGTGGTAGTTCTGTTGCACCACAGTAACGGCGAAGACCTGGAGTACTGATGCGCTCAATATGCTTGATCGCATTCTTTTTAGTTTCAGGGTGATACTTAAGAGCGATCTTAATCAGTCCCTGTTTTCCGTCTTCCTCAAACTTATAGTTAAGGATATACCCTTTATCGAAAAGGATTCGGGTAATATCCATCTTCATTCTTGAAGATGGAATTTCTAAAACCCTATGACCTGCCATCACGGCATTACGAATTCGGGTTAGGTAATCTGCAATTGGGTCGGTAATCATTGCTTAATCAATTTATTTTTGTTTTTACCAACTAGCTTTTTTAACACCGGGAATCAAACCGTTTGATGCCATTTCCCTGAAGGTAATCCTGCTGATACCGAATTGACGCATATAACCACGTGGTCTGCCTGTTAGCATACAACGGTTGTGCAAACGAATAGGATTAGAGTTGCGGGGTAACTTTTGTAGCCCAACAACATCGCCCTCAGCTTTTAGCTTAGCGCGTTTCTCGGCATACTTCTCTACGAGTTTAGCACGTTTTGCTTCGCGCGCTTTCATTGACTCTTTTGCCATACACTAGTTCTTTTTAGCGTTTTTAAAAGGTAAACCGAATTCACGTAGAAGTGCGTAAGCCTCCTCATCGTTCTCGCTGGTTGTTACAAAAGTAATCTCCATGCCAAGAATACGGTTAATTTTATCGATATCGATCTCAGGGAAAATGATTTGCTCCTGAATACCGAGGGTATAGTTACCACGGCCATCTAGCTTATCGTTAATCCCCTTAAAATCACGAATTCGAGGTAGAGATACGTTGATTAAACGCTCTAGGAATTCGTACATTCTCTCGCGGCGAAGGGTAACCTTAAGTCCGATAGGTACATTCTTACGAAGTTTAAAGTTCGAGATGTCCTTGCGCGACATAGTTTGCATTACCTTTTGGCCGGTAATATTGGTCAGGTCGGCTTGAGCAGCTTCAATAATTTTCTTGTCTGCTACCGCTTGTCCAATCCCTTGGTTGATTACTATCTTCTCCAACCGGGGAACCTGCATAACGCTCTTGTAGTTGAATTCCTTCATGAGCGCTGGAACAATTTCCTCTTTGTATTTTTTCTTGAGGGTAGGTACGTATTCCATTACTTAATCTCCTCTCCTGATTTTTTAGAGAATCTCACTAATTTTCCTTTATCGTTTAGCTTGCGGCCAATACGAGAAGGTTTTCCTGTAGCGGGATCAATTAACATTAGGTTCGAAATATGAATGGGGGCTTCTTTCTTAATAATGCCACCCTGAGGGTACTTGGAATTAGGTTTGGTATGTTTTGATACCATGTTTACACCCTCAACCAAGGCGCGTTCATCTTTAATCATAACGCTTAGCACCTTGCCCTGCTGGCCTTTCGATTCGCCAGAGATGACGTAAACCAAATCCCCTTTTTTAATATGTAACTTGCTCATAGTAAATTTGATTATCGGATTATAACACCTCAGGTGCTAATGAAACGATTTTCATATAGTTATCACGTAACTCTCTGGCTACTGGGCCAAAAATACGGGTACCACGAATTTCGTCTTGGTTGTTTAGTAGCACACAAGCGTTATCGTCGAAACGGATGTATGAACCATCTGGGCGACGAATTTCTTTCTTGGTGCGAACTACAACAGCCTTTGATACTGTACCTTTTTTCACATCTCCGCTAGGTATAGCGCTCTTCACGGTAACAACGATTTTATCGCCAATACGTGCATAACGCTTTGCGGTTCCGCCTAGTACCCTGATGCAGAGTACTTCCTTTGCTCCGCTATTATCGGCAACTAATAAACGACTTTCCTGCTGTATCATGGTTACTTAGCTTTTTCAATGATTTCTACTAATCTCCAGCGTTTCAGCTTACTCAATGGACGGGTTTCCTGAATTTTTACCACATCGCCTACACCACAAGTATTGTTCTCGTCGTGTGCGTAAAGCTTGGTGGTTTTGTTCACGAACTTACCGTAAATAGGATGTTTTACTTTACGCTTAACAGCTACCACGATGGATTTATCCATTTTGCTGCTAACAACAACTCCTATTCTCTCTTTACGTAAATTTCTTGTTACTTCTTCCATAGCCTTAAAGCGTTACTTGTTCTGATTGAGATTACGCTGGCGCAAGATAGTGTTAAGCCTTGCGATGTTCTTGCGAGTCTCTGTAATTTTCATTGGATTGTCCAGAGGCGAAATGCTATGGTTTAACCTTAGCTTAAGTAGCTGAGATTTCTCATTCTCAATGCGCTCCTCAATCTCTTTTATTGTCAGTTCTCTTATCTCTGAAGTTTTCATGGCTCGTTAGTTTGTAGTTTCTTCGTAATCGTTACGAACAATGAACTTAGTAGTGATTGGGAGTTTCTGAGCTGCTAGGCGCAGTGCCTCCTTTGCTACTTCGTATGGTACACCTTCGCACTCAAATAGTATGCGGCCTGGAGTAACAGGAGCAACAAATCCCTCGGGAGCACCTTTACCTTTACCCATACGAACCTCAGCGGGTTTCTTGGTTATAGGCTTATCGGGGAATATACGGATCCATATCTGACCTTCACGTTTCATGTAACGGGTCACGGCCTGACGGGCAGCTTCTATCTGGCGGCTGGTAATCCAGTACGATTCCATCGCCTTGATTCCAAAAGAGCCAAATGCAAGTTGATTACCGCGTTGGGCATTCCCTTTCATACGACCCTTTTGCGCCCTTCTGAATTTTGTTTTCTTTGGCTGTAACATTTCGAAAATGCTTTAATTCTTTAAACTATTTTCTTTTTTTACGTGCACCGCCACGCTGACGTCCTGCTGGTTGGTTGCTAGGAGCGGCTGCAGAAGCAGCTGCGCTATTACCAACGTTAGGGGATAAGTCGCGTTTGCCGTAAACCAATCCATTGCAAATCCAAACCTTGATACCAATTAGACCAACCTTGGTGTGAGCCTCAGCTAGTGCATAGTCAATATCAGCACGGAATGTATGAAGTGGAATTCTACCTTCTTTATAGGTTTCGGAGCGGGCCATTTCAGCGCCACCCAAACGTCCTGAGATTTGTACTTTAATTCCCTCAGCACCCATTCTAATAGTAGAAGCAATAGAAGTTTTAATTGCTCTGCGGTACGATATACGTCCTTCTAACTGGCGAGCAATGTTGTTACCAACAATAACAGCGTCAATTTCTGGACGTTTAACCTCAAAGATATTGATTTGAACCTCCTTATTGGTGATTTTACGCAATTCCTCTTTGAGTTTATCTACTTCCTGGCCACCTTTTCCGATGATAATACCAGGACGTGCAGTGTGTATGGTAACAGTAATTAGCTTAAGGGTTCGCTCAATAACAATCTTAGAAAGACTTGCTTTTGAAAGCCTCTCGTTAAGGTAATCACGAATTTTGCTGTCTTCAACAAGTTTCTGAGCGTATTTGTTACCTCCGTACCAGTTGGAATCCCATCCTCTGATGATTCCAAGTCGGTTTCCTATTGGATTAACTTTATTTCCCATTTAACTGCTAATTATTTGTATCGTTATTAACTGCACTATCAACAATCACGGTTACGTGATTTGAACGTTTACGAATACGATGCGCGCGTCCCTGAGGAGCGGTGCGAATACGTTTAAGACTTCTACCCTGATCAACGAATATCTCTTTAACAAAAAGGTTAGCATCTTCAATACGAGTGTTCTCGTTTTTAGCTTTCCAGTTTGCTATAGCGGAGAGTAATAGTTTATGAACATCCTCAGCAGCGTCTTTACCGTTGAACTTAAGAATGTTTAGGGCTGAATTCACGTCTTTACCGCGTACCAGGTCTACTACCAAGCGCATTTTACGTGGAGATGATGGGCAATTGCGTAATATCGCAATTGCTTTTTTCTTTTTCTCCTCCTTTAGCCTATTGGCCATTGTATGTTTTCTTGCACCCATTGCTTAGTTTCTTTAATCAATTCACTTACTTTTTCTTATTACCTGCGTGACCACGGAATGTACGTGTTGGAGCAAACTCTCCAAGTTTATGACCAACCATGTTCTCGGTAACGTATACAGGAATAAACTTATTCCCGTTGTGAACTGCTATGGTGTGTCCAACAAAGTCGGGAGAAATCATCGAACTACGAGACCATGTTTTTACTACAGCCTTCTTGTTAGATTCGTTCATAGCGCTTACGCGTTGATCTAACTTATATTCGATGAAGGGACCTTTTTTAAGTGACCTACTCATACCTTCAATTTTTACTGATTACTTTTTCCTGCGTTCAACAATAAACTTATTGCTAGGATTCTTCTTAGAGCGTGTCTTGTAGCCCTTAGCAGGAATACCTTTGCGTGAGCGTGGATGACCTCCCGAAGCGCGTCCTTCACCACCACCCATAGGGTGATCTACAGGGTTCATTGCAACACCCCTGTTGCGTGGACGACGACCTAACCAACGGGTACGTCCGGCTTTACCAGATTTCTCCAAAGCGTGGTCGCTGTTCGATACGCTACCAATGGTAGCTTTGCACTCGGTTAGCACCATACGGGTCTCACCGCTAGGAAGTTTAACAATTGCATACTTGCCTTCACGTGCAAGAAGTTGTGCATATGAACCAGCACTTCTTGCCATGCAAGCGCCTCTACCTGGATATAATTCAATGTTATGAATTAATGTACCAAGTGGAATCTCTGCCAAGTAAAGAGTGTTTCCAAGCTCCGGAGCAACTCCTCTTCCTGACATAATAGTTTGACCAACTTGTAGTCCACTAGGAGCAACGATATAGCGTTTTTCGCCATCAGCATACTCAACTAGCGCAATACGTGCGGTGCGGTTTGGATCGTACTCAATGGTTTTAACCACTGCAGCAACGCCCTCGCGCTCGCGTGTGAAGTCAATCAATCTGTATCGGCGCTTATGACCACCCCCTATATATCGCATGGTCATTTTCCCCTGGTTATTTCTACCACCAGTTTTTTTCAGGGGGCGTAGCAACGATTTCTCAGGCTTCGAAGCAGTAATTTCTTCGAATGTGCCTATAATTTTGTGTCTCTGTCCTGGTGTAACAGGTTTTAGTTTCCGTACAGCCATTTTCTTTAGATGTTGCTATAAAAATCTATTTTCTCACCATTCTTTAACGTTACAAGAGCTTTCTTGAAGCTGTTTGTGCGGCCACTCAAAAAACCTGCCTTTGTGTAGCGGCTTTTTAGTTTGCCTGCGTAACGTATAGTATTCACTGAGTCAACGGTAACACCGTATAAATCCTCAATGGCTTTCTTAATCTGTAACTTATTCGCTTTCTTATCAACAATAAAACCGTACTGGTTTACCTTGCTAGTTAAGCGCTCCATCTTTTCAGTTACAATCGGTCTAATCAGTATGTCCATCATTCGTCTAATTAAGAAACTTTAAACAATTTGTTTAGAACATCTACCGAACTCTCTGAAAGCACTAATGCTTTTGCATTTAATACTTCGTAAGTATTTATAGATGAAGCATTTACAACTTTGCACTTTTCTAAATTTCTGGATGACAAAGATATATTTTTATTTACATCACCCAACACGAAAAGTGTTTTTTTGTCTGCTACCTTTAAATTATTGCAAATTGAAAGGAATTGTTTAGTTTTTGGAGTGTCAAAGTTGAAATCCTCAACCACAACAATTGCATTATCTTTCACTTTGTAAGCTAGTGCACTCTTACGGGCAAGTTGTTTAACTTTTTTGTTCAACTTGAAGCTGTAATCGCGGGGTACTGGGCCGAATACACGTCCACCTCCACGGAATAGTGGCGACTTGATGCTACCTGCACGTGCAGTACCTGTACCTTTTTGCTTTTTCAACTTGCGTGTGCTACCGGAAACCTCATTACGTTGTTTCGCTTTATGGGTTCCTTGACGTCCGTTTGCAAGAATTTGCTTAACGTCAAGATAGATTGCGTGATCGTTAGGTTCGATGGTAAAGATAGAATCATCGAGTTGGATCATTCTCCCGGTTTCCTGTCCTGATATGTTAAGTACTTTAATTTCCATTATTTCTCAATAATTAAGTAAGAACCTTTTGCACCTGGAATGGAACCTTTTACTAGAAGAAGGTTGCTCTCAGGAATAACTTTGAGAACGCGTAGGTTCATGATTTTAACCCTATCGCCACCAGTGCGACCTGGCAACCTTTTTCCTGGGAAAACGCGTGATGGGAACGATGAAGCACCCATAGAACCAGGGTGACGTTGACGGTTATGCTGACCGTGAGTTTGACCACCCACACCGCCGAATCCGTGACGTTTAACAACCCCTTGGAATCCTTTACCTTTGGTAATTCCGGTAACATCAACCCAACGGTCCTCGTTAAACAAATCAACAGTGATAACATCACCTAATTGATTAGTACCATCCCAATCTCTAAACTCAACTACTTTGCGTTTAGGAGTGGTGTTAGCTTTCTGAAAGTGACCCATCATAGGTCTGCTGGTATGTTTCTCCTTTTTGTCATCAAAGGCAAGCTGAATAGCAGTATAACCATCGTTATCTGCATTCTTCACCTGAGTGACAACGCAAGGACCAGCCTCAATTACGGTGCAGGGGATATTTTTTCCATCCTCACCGAATACGGAAGTCATTCCGATTTTACGTCCAATTAATCCTTGTGGCATTGTCTTTACAATTTACAATTCACACTCATACTTTAATTTCTACTTCGACTCCACTTGGAAGTTCGAGCTTCATAAGAGCATCGATAGTCTTCGGGGTGGAGCTGTAGATGTCGAGCAAACGCTTATAGGAGCACAGCTCAAATTGCTCCCTCGATTTTTTGTTCACGAAAGTTGAACGGTTTACCGTAAAAATTCGCTTGTGCGTTGGAAGCGGGATTGGCCCGCTCACCACAGCGCCTGTAGCCTTGACCGTTTTCACGATCTTTTCGGCCGACTTGTCTACCAGGTTGTGGTCGTACGATTTGAGTTTAATTCTAATTTTCTGGCTCATTGTACATATTAGTAAAAGTAATTATTCAATCTCCTTTACTTCCTTACCACGCGATTTTTCCACAATCTCTTTTGCGATATTTGCGGGAACTTCAGCGTAGTGAGAGAATTCCATTGTAGATGTAGCACGTCCGGATGACAAAGTTCTTAGAACTGTTACATAACCGAACTGCTCAGATAGAGGTACTTTGGCTTTAATAACCCTAGCAACTCCTTTTGATTCCATACCAGCAATTTGACCACGACGTTTGTTTAAATCGCCGATTACATCGCCCATATACTCCTCAGGAGTTACTACTTCAACGCTCATAATAGGTTCAAGTAATACGGGTGATGCTTTAGGTGCTGCTGCACGGAATGCGTAACGAGCTGCGATTTCGAATGAAAGAGCATCAGAGTCAACTGGGTGGAAAGAACCATCCTTAAGTACAACCTTCATCGCAGGAACATTGAAACCAGCAAGAACACCATTGTTCATTGCAGTAGCAAAGCCTTTTTGAACTGAAGGAACGAATTCGCGGGGGATATTTCCGCCTTTAACCTCATCAACGAACTGTAATCCTGATACACCCTCATCGGCTGGGCCAAGTTCGAAGATGATATCAGCAAACTTACCACGACCACCAGATTGTTTCTTGAATACCTCGCGGTGCGATACAGATTTTGTAATTGTTTCCTTGTATGCAACCTGAGGAGCTCCCTGGCTAATATCCACGTTAAACTCTCTGCGTAAACGGTCTACAATAATTTCAAGGTGAAGTTCACCCATTCCACTAATAATAGTTTGTCCGCTATCAGGATCCGTTTTAACACGGAAAGTTGGATCTTCCTCAGATAGTTTACCTAGAGCAATACCTAATTTATCAAGATCTTTCTGAGTCTTTGGTTCAATTGCGAGACCAATAACAGGCTCAGGGAAGGTCATTGACTCAAGTGCGATAGGATGTTTTTCATCGCAAACGGTATCGCCAGTGCGTAAATCTTTAAAACCAACTACAGCACAAATGTCACCAGCCTCGCAGAACTCAATTGGGTTTTGCTTGTTGGCATGCATTTGGTATAGACGGCTAATGCGTTCTTTTTTACCTGTACGTGTGTTGAAAATATAGCTACCACTGTCAACCTTGCCTGAATAAACTCTCACAAATGCTAAACGACCAACAAATGGGTCAGTTGCAATTTTGAAAGCCAAACCGCAGAATGGTTCACCAATAACTGGTTTGCGAATAATTTCTTCACCATTATCAGGATTTGTGCCTATGATATCTCCTTTGTCAAGTGGACTAGGAAGAAAAGCCACAACAGCATCGAGTAAATGCTGAACGCCTTTATTTTTGAATGAAGCACCGCAAAGTACAGGTACGATAGACATATCGATTGTTGCCTTGCGAATAGTTTCAATCATTTCGTCAGCTGTGATTGAATCTGGATCCTCAAAGAATCTTTCCAGCAAATCATCGTTATAGGAAGCAACAGCCTCAATAAGTTTTCCGCGCCATTCAGCCGCTTCATCCTTCATATTGGCAGGGATGTCCTCTAAACGATAGTTTACAGATTTAGTTTGAGGATCATCAAACCAAACAACTGCTTTATTCTGTATTAGGTCAACTAATCCAGTAAATGAATCTTCAGCACCAATTGGAATCTGAATAGGCACTGGATTAGCGCCAAGTTTTTCTTGAATTTGACTAACAACTGATAGGAAGTCAGCACCAACGCGATCCATCTTGTTAACAAAGGCAATCTTTGGAACTCTGTACTTATCGGCCTGACGCCATACAGTTTCACTTTGTGGCTCTACACCACCAACTGCGCAGAATGTTGCAACGGTACCATCCAAAACACGTAACGAACGCTCTACCTCAACGGTAAAATCTACGTGACCTGGGGTATCGATAATATTAATTTGGAACTGCTGATTGTTGTACTTCCAGAAGGTTGTAGTAGCAGCTGAAGTAATGGTAATACCTCTCTCCTGCTCCTGAACCGTCCAGTCCATTGTAGCTGCACCATCGTGTACCTCTCCTATTTTATGGCTTTTGCCAGTATAAAATAGTATACGCTCGGTAGTTGTTGTCTTACCGGCGTCGATGTGTGCCATAATCCCGATGTTACGAGTAAATTTTAAATCCCTGCTCATCTATAATCCTACCTTCCCCGTATCGTGAATTAAAATCTGAAATGTGCAAAAGCTTTGTTTGCTTCAGCCATTTTATGCATATCTTCTTTCTTCTTGAAAGCAGCACCTTCCTCGTTGAAAGCAGCCATAATTTCAGCAGCTAGTTTCTCACTCATTCCTTTACCCGAACGTTTGCGGGAATAAAGAACAAGGTTCTTCATAGAAAGTGATATTTTTCTCTCAGGGCGAACTTCCATTGGAACTTGGAAAGTTGCACCACCCACTCTGCGGCTCTTCACCTCAACTTGTGGAGTAATGTTCTCTAATGCCTTTTTCCAAATCTCAAGTGGAGATTTCTCGGCATCTTTCATGCGTTGACCAACAATTTCTAATGAATTGTAGAAAATTTCATACGCAGTACTTTTCTTACCCTCGTACATCAGGTTATTTACAAACCTGGTAACCATTACATCACCGAATTTTGGATCGGGTAAGATGATTCGTTTTTTTGGTTTTGCTTTTCTCATTGTTCTAAAGCATCAACTGAGGTTAAATTTTACTTTTTAACTTTAGGTCTCTTAGCACCATACTTCGAACGACGTTGTTTACGTCCTTCAACACCAGATGCATCAAGTGTTCCACGTACTAAGTGGTAACGAACACCGGGTAAATCTTTTACCCTACCTCCGCGGATAAGCACGATAGAGTGCTCTTGCAGATTGTGACCCTCACCAGGAATGTAGGCATTAACCTCCTTACCGTTTGTAAGCCTAACCCTGGCAACCTTTCTCATAGCCGAATTCGGCTTTTTAGGAGTAGTGGTGTACACACGTACACATACCCCGCGTCTCTGAGGGCAAGCATCAAGCGCTGGCGCTTTACTCTTGTCGATCAGTTTAGACCTTCCTTTTCTTACTAGTTGCGAAATTGTTGGCATAAATTGATGAAATTTATGTTAAATTAAACTTTTAAAATGGACTGCAAAGGTATTGATTTTTTCAACACCACAACCATTTCAACATCTTTTTTTGCTGTTTATTAGCATTTTCCGTGCTAATTCATTTTAGCGGGCGCAAAGATATATCATTTAAATGAAAAAACAATACTGATTTTTAACTACTTGAAAAATATTTTCAACCTACCAACCTGAGAGCGTGTGTTCTTTAAAAAATGAAGAGCGAAATACTGATTCAGCTGAATGAACTATGAAAAATTGTCGATTTCAATTACCTCAAAAATAATTCAATCATCAACATTTATTTAACTTCCTCATATTCAAAAGATATATTCTTAAAATAAATTTCTCCCATAGCACACATGCTTTACAACATCACTCAAATTGGTAAATAAGTTTGTTTGAAACAAAATTTTACTATTTTTGGGGGGATTCAAAAAACGGATCTGCAATTTTGCAAAGTCTTTTTTGGGAAGATATACCTTATATAGATGATGACAAATTTTGCAACCTAAAACTAACCGATGTTAAACAATTAATACGCGTAACCCGCATGAAAACCTATTTAACCGATCAAATCAGGAATGTTGCCTTACTGGGTAATACCGGCTGTGGCAAAACGCTACTTGCCGAGTCGATGATGTTTGAAGGAAAAGTTATCGAGCGTAAGGGAACTATCGAGGGGAAGAATACTGTTTCGGACTACTCCGAGATTGAACAGATTAACCAAAGGTCCATCTTCTCTACTATTCTTTACACCGAATTCATGGACCGCAAATTAAATATAATTGACACTCCAGGTTCCGACGATTTCGTGGGCGGCGTTATCTCATCAATGTACCCAGCCGACATTATGGTAATGGTTATTAATGGCCAGTACGGTGTTGAGGTTGGTACTGAAATTTTCAACCGCCATGCCGAGCGCATGCACAAACCAATGGTGCTTGGCATTAACCAGTTAGATCACGAAAAGGCTAATTTCGACCAAACCTTAGATTCATTAAAGCAAACTTTTGGTAGTAAGGTTATTTTAGCTCAGTATCCTGTTAATCCAGGTACATCTTTCGATGCATTTATTGATGTTATTACCATGAAGATGTACAAATTTAAGGGCGATACTGGTATTCGTGAAGAGTTCCCAATTCCTGCCGAGGAGGCAGATAAAGCAGCTGAACTACACAACGCTCTTATTGAGGCTGCAGCTGAGAACGATGAATCGTTAATGGAAAAGTTCTTTGAGCAGGGTTCATTGAGCGAAGATGAGATGCGTTCAGGATTATCTGCAGGTATCCGCAACCGTCAACTATTCCCAGTGTTCTGCTTATCGGCAAAACGTAACATTGGAACAAAGCGCTTGATGGATTTCATCCTAAATGTAGGTCCAAATCCTGCATCAACCCCAGTACTTAAGAATAATAACGATAAGGAAGTAAAATGCGACGCATCTGCTCCAACTTCGCTTTTCATATTTAAGTCATCCATTGAACCTCACATTGGTGAGATTAGCTACTTCCGAGTAATGTCGGGCAAAGTAACCGAGGGCATGGACTTAACGAATGCTAACAACTCAACAAAAGAGCGTATGGCTCAACTATTTGTTGTTGCAGGCAAAAACCGTAATAAGGTAACAGAACTTGTTGCTGGTGACATTGGAGCAACCGTTAAACTTAAAAACTCAAAAACTAACCATACGCTTTGCGGAGCAGGCTTGGATTTCACATTCGATGCAATGGAGTTCCCAAATGCAAAATTCCGCACCGCTATTAGACCTAAGAATGAAGCTGATACAGAAAAGATGAGTGAACTTTTACACAAAGCTCATCAGGAAGATCCAACAATTCTAGTGGAGCACTCTAAAGAGTTGAAGCAAATTATTGTATCGGGTCAGGGCGAACACCATTTAAATACATTGAAGTGGCAACTAACCAACCTCAACAAACTTGAGATTGAGTTTATTCCTCCTCGCATTTCTTACCGTGAGACTATTACAAAGATTGCTGCCGCAGACTACCGTCACAAAAAACAATCGGGTGGTGCTGGACAGTTTGGTGAGGTTCACATTGTAATTGAACCACACGTTGAAGGCGCTCCAGATCCTACAAAGTATAAAATTGCTGGCAAAGAGGTTAACATCAGCGTACGCGGAAAAGAAGAGGTGCCACTAGAGTGGGGCGGAAAGCTTGTTTTCTACAACTGTATTGTTGGTGGTGCAATTGATGCTCGTTTTCTTCCTGCAATTCTAAAAGGTATTATGGAGAAAATGGAGGAAGGTCCTCTAACCGGTTCGTACGCTCGCGATATCCGCGTTGCTGTTTACGATGGTAAGATGCACCCAGTTGACTCCAACGAAATCTCCTTTAAACTAGCAGGCCGTAACGCATTTAAAACTGCTTTTAAAGAGGCTGGTCCAAAGATTATGGAACCTGTTTACGATGTGGAAGTTCTTGTTCCATCGGACAGAATGGGTGATGTAATGAGCGACCTTCAGAACCGTCGTGCAATTATCATGGGTATGGGCAGCGTTAAAGGATTCGAGGTTATCAACGCTAAGGTACCTCTAGCTGAACTTAACAAGTACTCTACTGCGCTATCATCACTAACCAGTGGTCGTGCAACCTACAACATGAAGTTCAATGCTTACGAGCAAGTTCCTTCCGATGTTCAGGAGAAACTTCTAAAAGCTTACGAAGCAGAAGACCAAGACGAATAGATTTAGATCAGACACTAGATGTCAGGCACAAGACTCTAGACAAAATAAGGAAAGGAGGCAAATGCCTCCTTTTTTTGTTATAAAAAAATTAGAAAACTATAAGACTTCCTATTTCTCTGCCTGTGGTATAGAGTAAAATGTTTTACTTACTATTTTCCAGCCATCCTCGAATTTCAACAACGACAAATAATCTATAGAGGTCATCACACTACCTTCATAAAACTCAATTTTTGCAACAGCGGCAGTACCTGCAACATCAACAAATACGAACTTTATTGTAGTAAACTCATTTTGAAAGGAGTATTTTAATCCTTTCTTTTTTCCATTCTTAGCATTCTCCATCCAACTGTGTATAGGATACGTCCACATTATATTACCACTACCAACTCCAAGTAAATTAAACCCTGGGTGAAAACCCTTATTTACAGCTTCAGCATCAGCATTATTACACAATCCATCAACATAAGCACTTTGAATAACATTTTTAATAAGTACTTTTTGATCTTCATCTTGAGCAAATAAAATATTGAATGATGAAATCGAAAAAACTAAAAGTAAAATAATTCCTTTCATAGGTTTATGATTTATTAGGTATTAATACGCGTTTGAATCTTTGTCATCAAAAATTTGACTCAAACAATACTGAAATATACAATAAAAAAAGTTACAAATAGTTTATATCTAATAATTAACAATAAATAAGCCTTTAATTATAAAGGTTTTAGTCAGCACTTATCCATTTTTACTCTGCTCTGTCTGTGAATACTTTTTTGGCATTAATTAAAGTCGAACACAAAAAGAGAACTTAACCGCAGAAAGCAGGAATGCGTCCTGCTTCATTTACATTCCAAACACCTTCTCCTCAAAAACAATGGCCTCATAAACGAAAAGTTCAGCATCAGAATCCTTCCATCCGTCCCAACCAATAAAGGCCTTGTCGCGAGCACAATGCCCCAACAACTCATCGCGACTCCATCCCGTCTCAACACCAACCTGTGGAAGGAAAGTGCCAGAACGCCAACCTTTTTTTATATAAATCCCTTGCTTTCCTGGTATAAACTCTTCGGCAGAGTTTATCTTTCTCATGGGTGTTAAAACCGAAATTTCGATAGTAATTTCGTCCATCTCATTTAGAGAAACCTTGCCGAACCTATAATCCTCCGTTGCGGCAGCAATAGCCATGGACATTACAACCTTATATAAAGGGGTTGATGTGGAGAAGTTGCCTATACAACCACGCAGTTGACCATTATTACGTAAAGTAACAAAAGCACCAGCGCTTGACATCAAACTTGAACTAATTTGGGTTTCATCCAAAGGGGGTTGATTTTTCCCTTTAAGATGGCTAATTATGGCATTCCTTGCCAAGTTAAGCAACTGCAACTTATCTTCATCAGACAAAATAAAATCATCAACAACCGGTTGTTTTTTTACAGCCGCAATAGCCCAGTAGCCAACTACCCGCTCTTTATCTCCATAGGGCGAATCGCCAGAGTTACGGTACATTATGGTTTTATACTCAACATCTTTTAATGTCTCTGTAATTTTAAGCAATGCGAGTCCAGAAGTCCAACCACACATGGCTGTGGCCAAATCGTCGATTCCTGAATTTTCCAGTTTTACTTTTGCCTTCAAGAACTGCACCGCAGAGTTTGAAACAATTGCATTGGCCATATCATCATCACTTGAAACCGCATTGGCATAACTAGGATAGTGCGAAAAATCAGAACTTACTACAAACAAATTATCCTCGTTGAAATACGGCGCAAGTGCCTCGGCCAAAAGTGAACTTGTGCTTTGCGATTCGCCGCCAACAATAATTGGGATAATGCTAAACTCATTCTTTAGCCAATACTGTAGCAATGGTAACTGAACCTCAAGGCTATGCTCCCGCTCATGGGGTTTGACATCATCATTGAATATGCTGTATTTCTGCACAAGTTCTTTTGCCAAAGAGTCAACTTTTACCTGGCCTAATGGTGTGATAAAATCGCCTTCTGTATATATCGACGCACCGTTAAAATACATGGTATGGCTGGAACCTATTATAAAGATATGTTTAAACTTGGCATCTCTATCGAGCTGACAGTATGCATTTGCTGCAACACCTGCAGAAAAAACATATCCGGCATGGGGAACTATCAACGCCAAAGGTTTTGAATTCAGGACTTTATCCGATTTATCGAAATATTCCTTTATTTCGTTCCTAAGCTGCTGCTCCGATGCTGGATAAAATGCACCAGCAACAACTGCAGGTCTGTCCCTCTGGGAAAAATCCCCTCCTCCTACCTGTCCGCTGCACGATGTAGCCATAACTATAAGTTTTGTAATAAGAAGTGCGAATACAATCCTACAAATCATCTGAAATTCAACGAATAAAGCTACTACCAAATTTACCGAAATAAGGAGCAAAATGCAAATATTTAGTGGAATGCACCAACACAAAAAAACAATTTATCGATATAAATACACGTTAAGCTTATTAGTGCTAAAAGAGCAGGTTCGTTATTTGTTTTTTGCCTATAATTGTATGATTTTTGAGTATCAAAATTTTGTTTCATCAACTCATAACTTTGACCACAATGAATAGAGTAGCAATATTTCCTGGGTCGTTCGACCCTATTACAGTTGGGCACGAGTCGGTTGTGCTTCGTTCACTCTCGATGTTCGATAAAGTTATTGTTGCTGTTGGTTATAATGCCAGCAAAAAAGCATTCTTCAGTATTGACAAAAGGGTTGAAATGATTGGGAAAGTATTTGCTAACGAACCCAAGGTTGAAGTAATCAGTTACGAGGGATTAACCGTAGATTTATGCAATCGGCTAAAAGTAAACTACATTCTGCGTGGACTGAGAACCTCTGCCGATTTTGAGTTCGAACGCGCCATTGCTCAGGTTAACAAGGCAATGTTCCCACAGATTGAAACTGTGTTTCTACTCACTGCGCCAGAGCATACTCCTGTAAATTCAACTATTATCCGCGATATACTACTACATAAAGGCGACCCTTCGCAGTTTATTCCAACCTCATTAAAAATTACAGATTACCTTTAATAGTACTATAATGAGAAGTGCAAAGTTAGTTCTAGCATTTATAATGGCTCTTGTTGGTTATACTTCGTATTCTCAGGAGGCTATAATATATGGCAATGCACCCGATTATAAAGGTGACGAGATAGTGTTTTACTATTATTCTGATTTTATAACCTCAACGGAAACCGAAGTAGGCAGATGTAACGTTGATGAAAAGGGCACCTTTAACGCAAGAATCAAAATACTTGAAACCACATACGTTTTTGGTTATTTGGGCATTTACAAGATTTACTTTTTTGCAGAACCTAACAAAAAATATCAACTACTACTTCCTCCCAAAGAGGATAAAACTGAAGCACAACGGCTAAACCCATTCTTTAGGGAAACCGAGACTCAAGTAGGAATTTTAAATGTTGATAAATCCGACATCAACTTCCTAATCAACAGTTTCGACCTAAAATTCAATGAAAATTTCGACCAAATAGTTATGGATGCCTACAAGGGCAAAAAATCATTGAATATTGACTCGCTAGTGAACTCAATTGAGAATCAATATAAAAATACTAACAACCAATATTTTAACGATTACAGAAATTACAGATACGGACTTTTAAAACAGGTTACATTTTACAAAAAATCAACAAGCATATCCAACGAACTCTTCCTTAATAAGCCTGTACTTTACAACAATCCATCTTACATGGAGCTGTTCAACCTTGTTTACGATAAATATTTCCTCTTCTTCTCGCGCTCGCTTACAGGTAATGTTATTTTCAAGGATATTTCCAACAGAAGCCTATCGGGGCTTAAGGAAACACTGTCGGACAATGAGGTGCTAAGTAACGATACGCTTAAAGAGATGGTGATTTTGAAAGCACTATACGATGAGTTTTTTAGCGACAACTTTTCTCGCTCATCGCTACTGGCTCTGTTGGATTCCATGTACTTGACCACAAAAAACGCCGAACATCTTTTAATTGCTGAAAATATAAGAAGCAAAATTACCAAACTGTTACCAGGGTTTGTCCCAAACACATTTACCCTTAAGGATATTAATGGTACGGAGATAAACCTCGATAAGTTTGAAGGGAAATACGTTTACCTTAACTTCTGTACAACAACCAGCTATACTTGCCTACAGGAATTTCCTTTGCTCGACAAACTAAAAAACAAGTATGGCAAACACCTCGAAATTGTTTCCATTTCGGCCGATAAAGAAATAAACGACCTTAAATCTTTTCTACAGAACTCCGGCTACACATGGACATTCCTGCACTACGGCAATAAGCCCGATATTATTAAGGATTTTGATATTAGGGCATACCCCACATACTTTTTGATTGGTCCCGATAAGAAACTTATACTATCGCCAGCACCATCGCCAAAAGAAAATTTTGAGATGAAATTTTTCCAAATACTAAGAAACAAAGGGCTTATTTAAAACTCGTCGAAAACTGCTTGAATATTGCTGTAACTCGCACTAAGGTAATTGCTGAGATTACTCTCATTCACCCATTCCACTTTAACAATATCCTCCTCAACTTGGGGTACCAACTTTTGATTGCCGAGGCATTTCATTGCAAACCAACAGGTTCGCTTCAGAATAGATTTGCCATCCTGAACGTAGGTGTGGTAAGTAGTAATTAAATGACGTTGAACTGAAAGTTCAGAAACACCGGTCTCCTCCTCCACCTCGCGCAATGCAGCTACCTCCAAATCTTCGCCTTTTTCAACTTTGCCTTTGGGCAAATCCCACCTATTTCTGCGAAATATTAGAAGAAACTCTCCTTTATCATTTTGAACAAGGCCACCAGCAGCATCAATAACCAAAAAGTTTGATGCAAATTGTTCAAACATCCTTTCCGGATCGGAATTTCCTACAAAAAGATTTTGAATAACAAGGTGGTTTTGGAAAATTTCCAGTAATTTTGGGAAGTCTTGATGAGTGGGACTTCCAAAGAAGAACCCACTATCGCTACTCTCAAAGTATTTTTCTATACTTGGAGTAATTACAAACCGACGATTATTGAAATAAACTATAAAATCCTGCAACATGGCAAATAAAACAATTGCGTCAAACTTACTTCAAATTAATGCAATAAAACTCAATCCTGCAAATCCTTTTACATGGGCATCGGGTTGGAAATCGCCAATTTACTGTGACAATCGCAAAACCCTATCGTTCCCAAATGTACGAAATTCCATTTGTGATGGATTTGTAGACTTAATCAAAACAAAATATCCCGATGTTGAAATTATTGCAGGAGTTGCAACTGGCGCAATAGCTCATGGAATGCTTGTAGCCGACAGAATGGCCTTGCCATTCATTTACGTACGTTCAGCCCCAAAGGCTCACGGGTTATCAAACCAAATTGAGGGCGATTACAAACCGGGTCAAAAGGTTGTGGTGATTGAAGATTTAATATCAACAGGTATGAGTAGCCTTGCAGCGGTTGAAGCGCTAAAAACAGCAGGATGTAACGTTTTAGGACTCGTAGCGATATTCACCTATCAGTTCAACCAAGCAAATGAGGGCTTTGCAAAAGCAGGAGTTGAGTTTAACACCCTATCGAACTACCAAGAACTAATTGGCGTTGCCGTTGAAAGCGGATATGTAAAACCCGAGCAGTTAGAACTTCTTAAAAGTTGGAGAGAGAGTCCGGATACTTGGGGAAAATAAGTAATGTTTGCTCAAACATTCTCCACTAAAGAACATCTTTCGAAAGCGACCGGATAATCTCCTCGGAGCTCAATCGCATACCATTTGGTGCCGCCAAAAGATTATTAAGCGGGATTAAAGCGTACTTTCCAAAGACGCTATTTCCTGCAGCATCGAGTTTCGGTCCGTACGTGCAAAATGCCCCACGTCCTGGGTCAACATTAATAATAAGCCCGCCAACACCACTTTTGCACGATAGTGCACGAGCACCAGCCGCTAACAAAGATATTTCGCCTGTATGCTCGTAAAGTCCATAGGTGTTCATTGCATTAATTGCACGTACAATATTATCTTCCTTTATAATTTGCCGATCGCCTTTTCTTCCTCCATTTGCCAATACCAGACAGGCATTTGTAATATCGTAAGCAGTAACGCCAATGGCACAAGCTTTTGTGTAATATTCGAGAGCTTTGTCGCTTGTCATTTGATTGGGAAAACGGCCTGTTTCTGCTAACCTACGTGCAATTGTCCTGTTATTGCCATTGGTTTGCATCTCCGATTCAAAAACGTTGACCATAACCTCAAGGTTATCGTTACCAGTTAGCGTTCTCATAAAGTTGAGGAAATCATCGAAATTTACAATTGAACCAGCCGATGATATTGCCCCAGCATTGTTGAGTGGATGACCGGGAAGATTTTTTCGTTCGTCGGGTTGCATTACCGCATCGGTATTAAACTTAAGTGCCGTAGCCTCAATGAACGATATTTGGTTGGCTGGTACACCTTTCTCAAGCGCATATATATAAAGGAAAGGTTTAATAACCGACTGTATACTAACCTGAACGTCGACTCCATTCCCTACCGAAAGGATATTCCTGTTCAAATCGCCTATCACAATAGCGGTTTTGTTGGGGTCTACTTTTGTTAGTTCAGGAATATATGATGCTAACTCGCCATACAATGCCATATTGTTTGCCCACCCGTAAACCTCCTCCAGTAAGTTTTGGGTAATTCCCATTTCCTCTAGAGTGGGAGATGTAGTAAGTTGTTTTCTGCTTTCCAGAATATGCTTGAGTAATCTTTCTTTCATTTACAATGTATAAGTGCTTGATTTTGGCTTGATTGTTGAAATGTAATGGCCGTGTCAAAATTATTTATAATAGAGAACTAAAATGAGTTGAAATCCATATTCTTCAGCATAATTTTGGTTTGAGTGATGGTTTATACTCTGAACAATGCTACTTATAGTCTGTTTAATAACTTAATATTTAACCCAAAAACTATTTAAAATGAAAAAGCAATTTGGCGAAACAGTAGAGGGATACACAATCCCCGTATTGAACGAGCGTGAAATTAGAGCAGCTGCAGGAATCTTATTCTTATTTACCTTTTTATCGTTGATGTTTATTATGTTTAAAGGTAACTTTCTGATGATAAAGTATGTTATCACAGTGTTTATGCTCGATTTTATTATTCGTGTTTTCTGGAATCCTAAGTATGCGCCAACACTTATAATTGGCCGACTTATTGTTAGTCGACAAAATCCTGAGTATGTTGGTGCGGCTCAAAAAAAGGTTGCTTGGATTATTGGTGTTATTTTGTCCGTTACGATGTTTGTGCTTATGGTAGTTGTTAACTCATACAGCATAATTACTGGACTGATTTGCCTTCTTTGCTTGATCTTTTTATTCTTCGAGTCGGTTTTTGGCATTTGTTTAGGCTGTCTATTGTATAAATTAATTTATAAGGATAAAGCGCAATACTGTCCTGGCGAGGTTTGTGACATTAAGCATAAACAAGATATCCAAAAAACATCGTGGATGCAGATTTTTATTGTGCTTGCAATGGTTGGTGTGGTTTTTCTAATTGGATTCTTCTTTCACGAGTTCTTCAGCATAAAACCTCACGATTTGTTTGGAAGCATTCAGCATTAACTATCAACTCATAAAAAATCAAAGCGTAACCTTCTGGCTACGCTTTCTTTATTTATAACCTACTCACATATTTCAAGGATACCTTTTGATGATACTTTACCAAGGCTATCAATCCAGAATACAGCTCCCATTGGGCAGCCATTTTCTCCTTTGGTGTTTGTCAGGTATCTATAATCAAATCCAAAGTTAATTGGCTCGCCAAGTAACTGTTTTAGATACGACGTGTCGCACCCAACTTCAATTAGTTCAACAGCACTCTCAAGGCTTTTTATATCCTTATTTTGCTTGTAGTGCTTTCCATATCTCTCAATATTGTTACAACTGCAACATAATAGTGCAAACATTGCACAAACAATTAACAAACTTCGAATTTTAGTAAAATTCCGCATCATTTTGTCTTACCTATTAAGCACTTGCTTTTGATTTACGAATCGTATAGATTAGCCCAATTAGCGGAGCGAGGAATATTACCAGCCCTATAAAAAACATAAAAGCATGCACGCCTTTTATTCCGGGATTTAGAATAGCCTCTCCGGGATTATTTGGATTGTAGTAAACGGTAACTTTTTTGTTTACAGGATATTTATCTGCCTCCACCTGGGCATCTTTTTGCCATTTGTACTGGGCATTTACTGCTAAGTCTATTTTTTCTGACGAGTAATCCATTGTATCAACAGCATAGGTATATACAATGTGCGGAACATACCGTGAACTCCGTGTCACCTCTGATATAATAATAGTGCCCTCGGCAGTTGGCCAACTTTTAGTAGCAAATGCATCAATAGCATTGTTTGTTGAATAATAAGTGAGGAGTAATCCTGCCAAACTGGCAAGGATTATTATCAGCACCCCCGATTTTGTTAGTGGTTTTTCCATATCTAGGTTCTATTAGTTGTATAAAGTTATAATTTTTACAACTACGAATCCAGACATAATTGAAATTTCTATTGCTTTACAAGTAATTACAATCTTTGCCAACTATAAACTGCGGTATCAAAAATTTTAGGGTTGATACTATAAAAGAATAAGGGCGTTGTTGGCGCCCTTTTCTGTTAAAATGGATTGCGTTAATGCCATTTTAAAACATACATGAACACTGCCTAAGCGTTCAAGTATTTATACGAAAATGGATGCAGAGAGGTTTCAGATCTTTTTCTCTAATCTTATTTGCTCATGGTTTTATTTAATGCTATTTCTTTGCTCTAATTCTGACACCAAAAGCAAAAGAACTATAGTGATACCTAAATCAATATGCTAAATTTGCTATTATTGCAAAACTATGGAAATCCCAAAATCAAGCAGAAACATTAGCGAATATTTTTCAGGGGCAACATCTGATCGAACTATAAAAGAATCCGTTCCGAAAGAGGAAAAAAATGACACATTGTTACCTAAACCAAATTTGCACATTAACATACACTTAACTTCAGGCAAAATAGTTCTTTCCTCCGCAATCGTCTCAAATCCCTCCACATATATCAAATCAACATTTGTTTCTTCAGACTTGGATTTAATATAATAATCATTAGCGCCTATATCAAGTATTGCATAATTTAACACAGGAGAAAGTGCAACATAAAACTGAAATTTATTCAGTTCAAACACTTTTCTTGAGTAAGTAAAAGAAAGACCATACATAGAAAAAGAAGCATTCCTGAATCTATTCGAAATCTGCTCACTATAATTATATTTTTGAGCATTCCTATAACTAAGTCCAATTCCAAACGTATGAATTGACTTAACTTTTTTCATGTAATTAATTGAAAAAATTGATCTATCATAAAAATTTTCAAAAAAAACTGGTTGTATCAAATTGTTTTCTCCAATTTTAATAGGAATATACTTTTTAACTCTTCCAAAATTAACCCCCCCGGATAAAAACAACTCATCAAATTGCTTTTCGTTTTGTGAATGAACCGAACAACCTATCAAAACAAATAAAACCAACAGTATATTTCTCATAGCCACTCAATCTCAATTAAAAAATTTCTATAATGTAGTTTCTTCACAGGGTAATAATAATCGTTTGGAAATGTTGGAAATGCAACAGTGCAAGAATCTATAAAATCATCTGAACTAACATTAAAGTCATAGTCCATCAATTTTACCTTAAAGTAGGAATCTTTATCAACAACAACATTGATTGGCTCAAAAATGAGCGCATCAATATAAGGATAGTCAACGTAGCCGAAAACTGACGACTTATAAATATCTTCAATTGTAACATAAATATCGGGCTTGCTAGATGAAAGATCATCTGCTAAGTTGTCATCCCACTCATCGACAATATACCCACTATAAAGACTTCCTCCCACAATTTTCTTTGAAGGAACTGAATATGATTGCATTATAATCCTATTAATCTGAAAGCATGTTTTTCTAACATCTGCAACCAGATTAAGTCTATAAGTCGGAAGTATGTCATCTTTGTGGCTAGGCAACTTAAACTGCTGAACTTTCTCATAAGTAAAATCTCGCTCCATTTTCATACATTTAATCCAAAAACCATCAATATCTTTGGGGATCGAAATTGTAGAACTTGAATCAAACAAAGCGATTTGAGTATGCCAATTATCATCCAGCATATCTTTCTCTGAGAGATAAACCCAAACACCATGCCTCATTCCTGTAAAGCCATTGATATAAAAATTAATTTTTATCCTTGAATCGTAATAATTTTCTATATCATTAAAATCCTTTGAACACCCAAAAAGTGTTACACATATAATAAAAAATAGTATTTTCTTCATCTGCCTCGCTTTATAAACTTGAATTTGAAGTTCCCTATGTTTGTTTTGATATTTAACAAATAAAAACCATCAGAAAGATAAGACACATCAAGCTTATCCTCATTTTCAGTAAAGCCTTTGTATATTTTTAAATCAACTAATCTACCATTTATATCAAAAACCTTTAATGCTTCAACAAAAACCGATGCTTTAACCACAACATTTAAATGGGTCGAACAGATTGTTGGATAAACAGCAATATTGTTTGAAACAATCTCATAATCAAGTTTAGTTGCATAAAATGGATAATTCTCTGATATATTAACACATCCATTCTCATCAGTCACACGAACAGAATAGTTTCCATTTAATAAAGGAATAATTGTTTCACCAACCTCGGCTGGTAATATTTGATTATTTATGAACCATTGATAATTCTGAAGATTTGATTCATATAACCTATTGCCACCAAACTCCAAATATGGTTGAGCAACAAGTGCATTAGCATCCTGAACAATCATTACAAATGGATTAGGCAATGGTTTACAATAAATTGTTGATGACTCACTAGAACAACCATAATCATCTTGAAGAAAAAGTTTAAGTTCGCCCTCTTTAAATATGCTTATTCTGGGTTTTTCACTTCTCCCCCCCTTTATATATTGCCAACTACCTTCACCATTTTCCTTAAAATACCAAAAGTATCTACTCAAATGTGTTGAACATTCCACAAAAAGGGAATCTTTCCCGCAGAAAGGATTATTGTTAAGAGTGTAAATATTTGGATTGGGAAGTTCATGCACCACTATGTTGATTGAGTTAGAATAATTCGAATATCCATTACAATTTTCCATCAAGCATTTATATGATCCACTGGTGTAGACATCAATATAATCGGCTGTTTCATCTTTTAGTTCTAGGTCATTATTATACCACTTATAGGATTTTAAATTATTGCCTAGAACAGAAATATGAGCATTTTCCCCTTCGCAAAATTCTTTGTTATCTGTTGTTATTATAACACCCTCCACGTTTTTGTTCTCATAGTAACTTATAACATTGCTAGTATCTTTGTGATTCCATTGGTAATATGCCTGAGTAATTACCCTATAATTACCTGTGTCCGAAACCACATACTCAAAACTATTTGCATTCTCAATATCTACAACATCTTTTTGCCACTGATAACTTTTCATGTTATTTAAAACTCTTAGCGGAACATTTGTATTTAAACAATAAGCCACCCTGTTATTTTGAAAGAAAATATTGGCTTTGTCTACAAACCTAAATAACCCTTTAGTTGTTGATACCCATAAAACATTGCCATCTTTTGCTTCAATACCATTAATATGTGCTCCTAAGTTGAAACTATATTCATTTTGGAAGTTCCAGCCATATATTGTTAGACATGAATCTCCTGCAGTTGCAATCTTATACTCAAAACCTCCAATTATATGATTGACCTTTGTTTTTAACTTGTTAGCTATGTAAGGCCATGAAAGTAGGCTCACATAGTATAAACTATCTCCGCTAGAAAAACATACGTATTTGTCAGGATAAAAGGTACTAAATACCAAATCATTAACTGTGTTTACGGATAAGTTAATGGAGGTTGCATACCGCTGATAAGAATTGAAGGTGTAAAAGTAAAGTTTGCCGTCGTATTTTATTGCTGCAGAGTAATAGGCATTGCCTGAATTTATTCTAAGAATTTCATGATCCGCACCAACAGCACCAAGTTGATCAGTAAAGTCTGTCACTTTCTTAACAGTGTTGTTGTCTATTATATATAGGTTTTTGTCATCATTAAAATAGATTTGATCTCCTTTTCCAATGATAGATCTGATATCCATTTTGTTTTGATTATTATATAAGACAACTTTAGCGATTGAACCATTTGAATACTTATATATTTTTTCCCCATCACTTATATAGCAAGAGTTGTCTTTTCCTGCTGCTATAAATTTTATGCTTGGTGATAAAATAAATCCATTAGCATTTACGATATTAATTGAATCGTAAGTCTCGTCTACTTCATAAAGTTTAACAGCATCGTTTTCTTTGGATAACAACCAAATTTTATTATCAATCGTTGAGATTTTTAGAATATTTAAATCCTTTAGTATTGTTGCATCCAGGTATAATTGTTGTCCAATTAGCAATAAAGGAGATGCTATAACAAAGATAAAAATCAATATTCTCTTCATAGATATTCTTTTTTATAAAGCCTATATGAACCGACAAAAATATAAACAAAAAATGGAAAAAAACTTTCTTATTATAATATTCAAATATGTTTGATTGCATTTGAATATTTTGTCGCTTTCAATTGAAAACTTTACATGTATTTAATTGATTAATCAAATGTTGTTTCAGATGCAACTGTAATATATGTCATTTATTAACAAGGCATTAAAAATTAGCGAATCTGTACTACAAACCACTAAAAAGCCTGAACTTAAACTCTGGGCTAAGAGTGCTTGAACATTGCGTTCACTCCCACCATTGTTGAAAACTACTTTTTCAACATCCGCCACAACCCACTATCTTTGCACCAACACGTGTGTAGAGCTCTGTTTATCTGCTAAACACCACATTCTCAACCCGCTTTTTGCCGAAAAGTTATTAACAATTTGTAAAAAAGTGGGAATAAGTGGGTGAAAGTGGAAAATTTCTATATATTTTTACCAATTGAAAAATTGGTAGAAAAATGTCCTCATTCATTGGCGATTACGATTGCAAAGTTGACGAGAAGGGTCGTGTACTCTTCCCCTCGGCGTTGCGCAAGCAGATTACATCTGCTGCGCCCGATCGGTTCGTGGTGAAGAAGGATATTTATGAGGAGTGCTTGGTGCTCTTCCCTATGGAGGAGTGGGAGCGCCAAAATGCCCTAATTCGCAAGAATACCAATCCTTACAACAAGGAGCACAACCAGTTCCTACGCGAGTTTTACCGTGGAACCGCCGAGGTATCGCTCGATACCAGTGGTCGTTTGCTTTTCTCCAAGCGCTTGCTCGAAATGGTTGGCATTGAAAAGGATGTGGTGTTTGCTGGTATGAACGGCAAAATTGAGATTTGGGCAAAGAGTAAGTATGACGGCGCACAAATGCCATCGGGCGATTTTGCAAGCCTGGCCGATAAGATTTTGGGATCAACAATTATAAAGGATGAGTAATGGCCTACCACGTACCAGTATTGCTTGCCGAAAGCATAGAGGGCTTAAACATTAAGCCCAACGGAACTTATGTAGACCTCACCTTTGGTGGGGGTGGCCATTCCCGCCTTATTATGGAAAAACTTAACCGCCAGGGGCGGTTGTTTGCTTTTGACCAGGACGAGGATGCTTTGGCAAACGCAATAGACGATAAGCGCTTTATGCTTATCCGCAGCAATTTCAAGTATTTCCGAAATTTTCTCAGGTATCACGGCGTCGATAAGGTGGATGGCATTCTGGCCGATTTGGGCGTGTCGTCGTTCCACTTGGATAGCCCCGAGCGTGGTTTTTCGTTCCGTTTTGAGGGGCCGCTTGATATGCGTATGAATAGGCGCGCATCGCTTTCGGCCAAAACCGTGGTGAATAACTACGAGGCGGAAGATTTAATGAAGATTTTTAGGCTTTACGGCGAGTTGAACGAGGCTAAACGCTTTGCCAACGCAATTTGCCGCGAGCGTTCAAATAGGCCGATTGAAACCGTGGAGGATTTGGCCGAGCTACTTAAGCCGATGATTCCACAGAAGATTCAGAACAAAACGCTGGCTCAGGTTTTTCAGGCAATTCGCATTGAGGTGAACCACGAGTTGGATGTGCTAAAAAGCATGATTCTGAACGCGGAGAGGTGCTTGGTGAAGGACGGACGATTGGTGATTATATCGTACCACTCGTTGGAGGACAGGTTGGTGAAGAACTATTTCCGCAACGGAAATTTTGAGGGCGACGATAATCCCGATTTTATGGGAAATCGCACAGTGCCCTTTGAGCAGATTAACCGTAAGGTAATTATTCCAACCGACGAGGAGTTGGAACGCAATAGCAGAGCGCGTAGCGCAAAACTTAGGATAGGATGTAAACTATGAGTGAGATTAGCGAGCAACCGGTTGAGTTTATCGAGGAGCAGCAGCCACCCAAGCCCAAGGATAAAAAGGGCGTTAAGGTGAAGGATTTCCTCAGCGGAAATATTCTTACACACGAGAATATTTCGGCACAACTACCCTATGTGCTGTTCTTGGTGTTCCTAGCGGTTATTTACATTGCAAATCATTACCGGTACGATAAGTTGATGCGCAGGGACCAAAAGGTGAAAACTGAACTCAAGAATTTACGTGCCGAGTCAATCACCACCGCGGCGGAGTTGATGTTTATCAGCAAGCAATCGGAGGTGGTTAAACTGGTTGAGGAGAAGGGGTTGGAGTTAAAGGAATCGACAGTTCCACCTAAAAAGATAAAGTAGGAGAGTTCGAATATCGAACAAGGAACTCTGAATTAGTAATGATGAATTAAAAAAATAACTGAACCCAAAACGAACAAGAACCGAGCGTATTTTGCGAGCTCATTAAAAATAATCAACTAAGCAAAATGTCACTAAAAAAAGAAATATTAACCCGAATTGCAGTAGTGTACGTATTTTTCGTGCTGCTGGGGTTAGGCATTATTGCTAAAATTATCTACATACAGTTTGTTGAGGGGCATAAGTGGCGTGCAAAGGCTAAGGTTATTACCTATAAGGATATCATTGTAACTCCTAATCGGGGCGATATTTGCGCTGCCGATGGACGGGTTCTGGCCACATCAATTCCCTATTTCGATTTAAGAATGGATTTGCTTGCTGGTGGTGTTACCGATTCTGTTTTTAATGCCAATATCGACTCGTTGGCAATTTGTCTGTCGAACTTTTTTAGGGATAGGTCCAAGTATGCCTACAAATCCGAATTGACCAATGCCCGCCGTTTGGCAAAAAATAAGCGTTTCTACCCAGTTGCACCTCGCAAGGTGAATTACATAGAGTTACAGCAAATCAAGAAATTCCCGTTGTTCCGCTTAGGCGAGAATAAGGGTGGATTTATCCCTGTGCAAAGCAATAAGCGCATTCTGCCTCACGCAACAATGGCAGCGCGTACCATTGGAACGGTTAACGAGGGCGGCGTTTCTGTGGGTATTGAGGGTGCTTTCGATTACGCCCTAAAGGGCAAGGCTGGACTTAGGGTGCATCAGCGCATTCCTGGAAATAGCTGGGTTGAGGTGAAGAGTATGGACCAGATTGATGCCGAGGATGGCGCCGATGTTGTTACTACCATTGATGTGGAACTACAGGATGTTGCCGAGGCTGCATTGCGTAAGCAGTTGGATATGCACAACGCCGAGCACGGCTGTGCAATTCTGATGGAGGTTGCCACTGGCGATATCAAGGCCATAGCCAACCTTAAGCGCGAGGACGATGGCTCCTACTCCGAGATGTACAACTACGCCATTGGCGAAAGTACAGAGCCGGGTTCAACAATGAAAATCCCAACCCTGATTGCGCTACTTGAGGATGGCCGGATGGAACTGGAAGATACCGTTAATACTGGAAACGGAAAGTATAAGATTTACGATAGAACAATTGTCGACTCCAAGGAGGAGGGCCACGGAAAGATATCGGTGAAGGAGGTTTTTGAGGTTTCGTCGAATGTTGGTGTGGTTAAACTGGTGAATAGGTATTACAAAGGACGCGAACGCGATTTTATTGACAGGATTTACGCGATGAAGTTGAATCAACCCCTAAATATTTCCATTCCGGGCGAGGTTGCACCTTACATTAAGTATCCGGGCGATAAGTATTGGTCGGGGATGTCGTTACCGATGATGAGTATTGGTTACGAACTTAAGCTTACACCGCTTCAAATTCTTACGTTCTACAACGCCATTGCAAACAATGGCCGAATGGTTAAGCCACGTTTAGTGAAATCGCTGGTAAGGCGCGGACAGGTGGTTCAATCATTTTCACCCGAGGTAATATCTACATCAATTTGCTCAAGGTCAACACTCCGTAAGGTTAAGGAGGTGCTTGAGGGTGTTGTGGAGCAGGGTACCGCTATGAACCTAAAAAATCCTCGATATAAAATTGCAGGAAAAACAGGTACAGCCCAGGTTGCAAAGGGAACAAAGGGTTATAAGCACGGAGGGAGAATTAGCTACTCAGCATCGTTTGCAGGGTATTTCCCAGCCGACGACCCCAAGTACTCCTGCATTGTGGTGGTTAACTCGCCCTCCAATAGCGTGTACTATGGAAACCTAGTGGCAGGCCCAATTTTTAAGGAGATATCCGATAAGGTTTACGCCACCAGCCCTGAGTGGTTCCGCGAGGTTGACGATAGTGGAGATTTGAAGGAGATACCTCAGGCTAAATCGAGTAGCAGGGAGGCCTTGGCTGAGGTGCTCGATGAGCTGGATATTCCTTTCGAGAAGGTCGATAAAAAGGCCGATTGGGTTACCACCGAGCGCGATAGCGTTAAGGTTGAGTTGAAGAAACTGAACGTATCCAAGAAAACCGTTCCAAATGTAGTTGGAATGGGATTAAAGGATGCATTATTCCTGCTCGAGAATACTGGGTTAAGGGTTAAGTTTCAGGGCAGAGGCTCTGTTCGCTCACAATCCATTCAGGCAGGAACCAAGGTTGCTCCGGGAAGTACTGTGTTTTTGGAGATGAGTCTGGGGGAGAGTTAGTTTTTGGGTTATTAAGTTAATGAGAAAATAAGTAAATAAGTAAATAAGTTATTAGGTTATTAAGTTGATTGTGGGGGTAATGGCTACTCTTTACAAGTTAAAAGAGAAAAAAGATATATAGCAATGTTGATTACACTAAAAAACATACTACCAAAATCGCTCAAGTTCGATGCTGTTGGCGCGTTGGATGTTGAGGTGACTGGTTTAACGTTCGATTCTAGAACGGTCGACCGCGGATTTTGCTTTTTTGCAATAAAGGGTACTCAGGTTGATGGTCACCAGTTCATTTCAACTGCCGTTGATAAAGGTGCTTCGGTGATAGTTTGCGAGCAGATGCCCGTAGAAGCATCACCCAAAACAACCTATATCAAGGTTGCGGATGCATCGTATGCGTTGGGTTTGATAGCATCGGCATTCTACGGCAATCCTTCGGAGAAGTTGAGGTTGGTTGGAGTTACGGGTACAAACGGAAAAACTACCACGGCAACTCTGCTTTACAAGATGGCTGGCCTATTGGGCCATAAATCTGGCTTACTTTCAACTGTTGTAAATTACATTGGCGATACCGAGGTTCCTGCTACACATACTACCCCCGACCAAATTCAACTCAACGCTTTGCTTGCTAGAATGGTGGCTGAGGGTTGCGAGTATTGCTTTATGGAGGTTAGTTCTCACTCGGTGGTGCAGAATCGTATTGCTGGGTTGATGTTCTGCGGTGGAATTTTTACCAATATCACACACGACCATTTGGATTACCACAAAACCTTCGATGAGTACATCAAGGCTAAGAAGCGCTTCTTCGATAACCTACCTACCGATGCTTTCGCAATTACAAACATCGACGATAGGAACGGAATGGTAATGCTCCAGAACACTAAGGCTAAAGTGGTAACCTACTCGTTACGCTCAATGGCCGATATGCGTTGCCGCATAGTGGAAAGCCATTTCGATGGCACACTGCTAAACCTCGATGGTGTTGAAGTGTGGACGCGCTTAATTGGCGAGTTCAACGCTTATAACCTTTTGGCAATTTACTCAACACTTATCAGCCTTGGTTTCGAGAAAGGCGATGTACTAACCAAGTTAAGTGAGGTTACTGCGGTATCGGGTAGGTTTGAGTATATCAAGTCGAACAGCGGCATTGTTGCTGTTGTGGACTACGCACACACTCCCGATGCATTGGTGAATGTGATTGAGACAATTAAAAAGATTAAGGGCGACGACCAGCGTTTGATTACTGTTGTGGGTGCTGGTGGAAATCGCGATAAAACCAAACGCCCAGTTATGGCAAAGGTTTCGGCTGAGATGAGCGATATGGTTATCCTAACATCGGACAATCCCCGCTTTGAGGAGCCCGAGGATATTTTGAATGATATGAAGGCTGGGGTTGATATCACCTTAACTCGCAAGGTTATTACCATTGTGGATAGGAAAGAGGCAATCCGCACCGCTTGCCTAATGGCAAAAAAGGGCGATATAGTTTTGGTGGCTGGTAAAGGTCACGAGAACTATCAGGAAATAAAGGGCGTTAAGCATCATTTTGATGACAAAGAAGTTGTAAGTGAAATATTTAATACGTTGTAGATATGCTGTACTATTTTATTGATTTTCTTCAACAGTACTTCGATATTCCTGGGTCTGGTCTATTCAAGTACATCTCGTTTCGTTCGGCAATGGCATTCATATTTTCTTTATCATTTGCCTTGTTGGTTGGGAAAAAGATTATCCGATTCTTACAGCGTCAGCAGATTGGCGAGGAAATCCGCAACCTTGGCCTCGAGGGCCAAATGCAGAAGAAAGGTACACCCACAATGGGAGGTATCATTATTCTTGCATCAATACTACTTCCCGTGTTGCTTTTTGCCGATTTGGCGAATATCTACATTATCATAATGATTTTAGCAACGGTTTGGCTAGGAATAGTTGGCTTTGCCGATGATTACATAAAAGTGTTCAAAAAGAATAAGGAGGGACTTTCGGGTCGATTCAAGATTCTAGGTCAGGTTTCGTTAGGTCTTTTTGTAGGTTTAACAATGTGGTTAAGTCCAAGCATTGTGGTGCGCGAACCTGCTCCTAAAACTAAGGCTCCTACTCAAGTTGAAACTGTTGTAGCATCGGAGTATAATGGCGCTGAACCTGTAAAAGTGCTAAAGAGCGAGAAAACAACCAAAACAACCATTCCATTCTTCAAGAATAATGAGTTTGATTATTCAATGTTGAATCCATTTAAGGGAGAGTGGAGCGATATCATTACCTGGTTAATATTTGTAGTAGTTGTAATTCTTATTATCACTGCGGTTTCCAATGGTGCAAACCTGACCGATGGATTGGATGGATTGGCCACGGGCGTATCGGCGGTAATGGCCACAACGCTCGGAGTTTTTGCATACTTATCGGGTAACGTTATCTACGCAGAGTACCTGAATATAATGTATATCCCACAATCGGGAGAGTTGGTGGTGTTTATGAGCGCATTTATTGGTGCTGCGGTTGGTTTTCTTTGGTACAACAGCTATCCAGCCCAAGTATTTATGGGCGATACAGGCAGTTTAACAATTGGTGGAATTATCGCGGTTTTCGCCATTGTGGTTCGTAAGGAGTTGTTAATTCCAATCCTTTGCGGAATATTCTTGGTTGAGAATCTGTCGGTGGTAATTCAGGTTAGCTACTTTAAGTACACCAAGAAGAAGTACGGCGAGGGTCGCAGGATATTCCTGATGTCGCCGTTGCATCACCATTACCAGAAGAAGGGCTATCCAGAGCCAAAAATCGTAACACGATTCTGGATTGTGGCAATTCTGCTGGCAGTTATTACTGTGGTTACTCTTAAAATTCGATAATCAAAATAAAAACAAATAGTATGAAGCGAATAGTTATACTAGGTGGAGGCGAAAGCGGTGCTGGTGCGGCTGTGTTGGCTCACAAGCAGGGTTTTGATGTTTTCCTTTCCGATTCGTCGGCCATTAAGCCCCGCTACAAGGAGTGGCTCGATAAGTACAGCATTCGCTGGGAAGAGGGGAAGCACACCGAGGAGTTAATCCTCAACGCCGATGAGGTGATTAAAAGCCCTGGCATTCCCGATAAGGCGCCTTTAATTGTGAAAATTCGCGAGAAAGCAATTCCAATTATTTCGGAGATTGAGTTTGCTGGACGTTACACCAACGCCTACACGGTTTGTATAACTGGCAGCAACGGAAAAACTACAACCACCTCGCTTATTTACCATATGATGCAGAAGGCAGGGTTGAACGTGGGTTTGGCAGGGAATATTGGTAATAGCTTTGCATATCAGGTAGCCGAGAACAACTTCGATTACTACGTAATTGAGCTAAGCAGTTTTCAGCTCGATGGTGTTTACGAGTTTAAGCCCGATATCGCCATTTTGCTGAATATCACCCCCGACCATTTGGATAGGTACGATTATAAGATGCAGAACTACGTAGAATCTAAGTTCCGCATCACTAAAAATCTTTCGGAGGACGATTGCTTTATCTTCTGCTCCGACGATGCTGTGACTATTGAGCAGCTTAAGCGCATTGTGCTAAGAGCGCAACAATTGCCATTCTCCATTAGGAGCAAGGATAACCAAACGTCGTGGATTGAGAACGAGCATCTATTCATTAATTACGATGATAGTGATTTTTGTATGTCGATTAACGAATTGTCTTTAAAAGGAAAGCATAACATCTACAACTCAATGGCCGCAGGAATTGCGGGTCACGTGTTGAATATCCGCAAGGAGGTGATACGCGAATCGCTATCCGATTTTCAGGGCGTTGAGCATAGGCTAGAGCCTATTTTAACCATAAAGGGCGTTAAGTATATAAACGACTCCAAGGCAACCAACGTGAACTCAACTTGGTACGCTTTGGAAAGTATGGATACGCCTGTGGTTTGGATTGTTGGTGGCGTTGATAAGGGTAACGATTACTCCGAGTTGATGGATTTAGTCAAGGCTAAGGTAAAGGCGATTGTTTGCTTGGGCGTCGATAATGCTAAACTACATAAGGCTTTTGGCGATGTAATTAGCGTAATGGTTGATGCTCGCTCTGCCGAGGAGGCAGTTCAGCAAGCCTACAAACTTGCAAGCCCTGGCGATGCTGTTTTACTTTCGCCTGCCTGCGCTAGTTTCGATTTGTTCGACAACTACGAGGACCGTGGCCGTAAGTTTAAAGCAGCAGTTAGGGAACTGTAGTGATTGGTGATTGGTGTTTTGTGTATAGTTAGTTGTTCGTTGATAGTTGATGGTTGTTCGTGAAGAGAGTTAGGTCTTTCTTGTCATCCCGAGTTTGTTGAGGGAACTCTTAATATTTAACGTCTCACGATTCACGAATAACGATTCACGATAAATAAAAAGATATGTCAGGGATTTTTGGACGATATTTTAAAGGAGATAGAGTGATATGGACGGTAGTTATTATCCTATCGGCTGTGTCATTGTTGGCTGTTTACAGTTCAACAGGGTCGTTGGCGTATCGTTTCCATGGTGGAAGTACAACCTACTTCCTAATAAAACAGTTGATTTTCTTAGGACTTGGACTTTCAATAGTGTTTATCACTCACCTTATCAGCTACAAGGTATACTATCCGCTTTCAACCATTCTGCTTGGAATTTCGGTGCCGTTGCTGCTTATAACACTTGTGTTTGGGGCGACATTAAACCAAGCATCGCGTTGGTTAGAGGTTCCAGGGCTTGGAATCACATTCCAAACATCGGACGTGGCCAAGCTGGCGCTGATAATGTACATATCGAAAATATTGTCGCAAAAGCAGAAGGATATAAAGGATTTACGCCAAGGCTTTGTGCCTTTAGTGGTTCCAATAGGTTTGATTTGTATGCTTATTCTCCCTGCAAACTTCTCCACAGCAGCATTACTTGGCTTGGCTTGCTGGATTATGATGTTTGTGGGCAGAGTAAACCTTAAGTATCTGCTTGGATTTACAGGTTTAGGAATAATTCTGCTTGGAGCATTTATTGTGATTGCGTTGCAATTCAAGAATGTGGGTAGGGTTCATACATGGATAAATCGTATCGAGAATTTTGCCAGTGGCGATAATGGTGATGGAAACTATCAGGTTGAGCAATCAAAGATTGCAATTGCAACAGGAGGAATAATTGGCAAAGGTCCTGGCCGCTCAACCCAGCGTAATTTTCTGCCACATCCATATTCCGATTTCATTTTTGCAATTATTGTGGAGGAGTACGGATTGTTGGGAGGTGCAATAATTCTTGCATTATACCTGATTTTGCTATTTAGGTCGGCATTAATTGTTAAGAATGCCAAGCGAACGTTCCCGGCCTTTCTGGCCTTTGGGCTTGCATTGCTGATGGCGCTGCAGGCCTTGGTAAACATGATGGTTGCGGTAAACTTAATTCCAGTTACCGGACAGCCATTACCATTGGTTAGTATGGGAGGAACATCGCTGTTCTTTTCGAGTGCAGCCTTTGGAATAATTTTAAGTATTAGTAGGTCACAGAGTAAAACTGAACTATTCGATGGAGAAGAACCAATTGAGGATAATAATTAGCGGTGGAGGCACGGGAGGTCATATCTTCCCAGCAATATCCATTGCAAATGCGCTGAAGGAGATTAACCCTGAGGTTGAAATTCTTTTTGTGGGTGCCGAAGGCAAAATGGAGATGGAGCGTGTGCCAAAGGCAGGCTACAAAATTGTTGGTTTGCCAGTAGTTGGCTTTCAGCGTAAGTTGACATTGAAAAACGTGTCGTTTTTCTTCAAACTCTTCAAGAGTATGAAGATGGCGCGCAATATTATTGCCGACTTTAAGCCTGCAGTTGTGGTTGGAGTTGGCGGTTACGCCAGTGGGCCAATCCTAAAGGCTGCTCAAAAAGCCAATATTCCAACGCTTATTCAGGAGCAGAACTCTTACGCTGGAGTAACCAATAAGATGTTGGCAGCAAAGGCCTATAAAATCTGCGTTGCATACGATGGAATGGAGAAATATTTCCCTAAGGATAGAATTCTGATGACCGGTAATCCTGTACGTCAGGATTTGGAGAAGTTGACTGCATCCAAGGAGGAGGCGTTAAAGTACTTCGATATTAATCCAAACCAAAAGGTGATTCTGGTTTTAGGCGGTAGCCTTGGCGCTCGCACTATCAACCAGAGCGTAATGGCCAATATGACGGAATTAGTCACGCATCACGATATTACAGTGATTTGGCAAACAGGCAAGATTTACTACTTGGATATTAAGCAGCAGTTGGCAGGCTATAATGCGCATAACATTAGACTATTCGATTTTATCAATAGAATGGATTTTGCATACGCCGCAGCCCATGTGGTTATCTCACGTGCAGGTGCAGGAACAATTTCGGAGCTTTGCTTGGTGGCAAAACCTTCCATTTTGGTTCCATCGCCAAATGTGGCTGAGGACCACCAAACGCATAACGCAATGGCTTTGGTGAGGAATAACGCCGCGGTTATGGTAACCGATGCCAATGCCAAAACGGAATTGGTTAGTACCGCAATTGCTTTAGTAAGCGATGAAGCTAGGTTAAAGGATTTATCAGCAAATATTCTGAAAATGGCGTTGCCAAATTCGGCCAATATTATTGCTGGAGAAGTTTTAAAGTTAATTGATAATAATTAAGTAGGGTTTTGTCATCCCGAGCGTAGCGAGGGAACTCTTTAGGGGATAGATGCTTCCACAAGCACAGCATGACAAGAGCAACGAACAACGAACAACAAACAACGAGCAAATGGATTTTGAGCAAATTAAACGGGTTTACTTTGTAGGGATAGGCGGCATTGGGATGAGCGCTTTGGCTCGTTACTTTGTGCAACGCGGGAAGGCTGTTGCTGGTTACGATAGAACATCGTCCAGCATTACCGTTGATTTGGAGAAGATGGGCGTAGTTGTTCACTATACCGATGATGTAAATCTTATTCCTGCTGATTTTCGCTCGTCCAATGATACGTTGATTATTTACACTCCAGCAATTCCTGCAGAGCATAGTGAGTACAATTTCTTTAAGAATAATGGTTTCCAGATTATAAAGCGAGCACATGCGTTGGGCTTTATTGCATCGGCAATGAGCGTTTTGGGCGTTGCTGGCACACACGGAAAAACATCAACAACCACAATGCTTTCGCATTTGTTGGGTAATTCATCGGTTGGCTGTGATGCATTTTTGGGTGGAATTTCAAAGAACTTTGGTAGCAACCTTGTTACAGCAGATAATGGCAAAAACTTACTGGTTGTTGAGGCCGATGAGTACGACAGGAGTTTCCTTAGCCTATTTCCTCATTTGGCAATAATCACTTCGGTTGATGCCGACCATTTGGACATATACGGCACTCACGAGCACGTTTTGGAAGCATTCGGGCTGTTTGCAGGTCAAATTAAGCCTAATGGCTTTTTGGTGATGAAACAGGGTTTAAATTTCTCTCCAAAACTAGCCAGCGGTGTAAAGGTTATTAACTACGGTTTTACAAGTAACGCAGATGTTTATCCATCGAACATCAGCATTATTGATGGTTTCTACAACTTCACCCTGAATTCTCCTAATGGAAAAATTGAAAACTTACAACTAGGAGTTCCTGGTAAGTATAATTTGGAGAATGCCCTTGCAGCATCGGCGGCAGCATTGACAATGGGAATTAGTAGCAATGAGTTACGTAGCGGTTTGCAGAGTTTCTCCGGCGTGGTTCGTAGGTTTGATGTACAGTTCAAGAACGCAACATCAATTTATATTGACGATTATGCGCATCACCCACAGGAAATCAACGCAATGGTTGAATCGGTGCGCGATGTATTTCCAAATCGTAAAGTTGTAGGAGTGTTTCAACCTCATTTGTACAGTCGCACCCGCGATTTTGCCGATGAGTTTGCGCAATCGCTCGATAAGTTGGATACGGCAATAATGCTCGATATTTACCCAGCACGAGAGTTGCCAATTGAGGGAGTAACATCGAACTCAATTTTAGGCAGAATGAAGAACCCCCAAAAAATGCTTTTGAGCAAGAGCGATGTTTTGGAGTGGGTGAAAAAGAACGATATAGATATTTTGGTGACAATGGGCGCAGGCGATATCGACCGTTTGGTGCCTCAAATAGTGGAGGTTTTGAAAAGCAAGTAACGATGAAGAAGCGTAGCAGAATCATACTATTCTCTGTGGCTTGGTTGGTTCTAATTGCCTACCTAGTTTACGGCTTGATGTTCTCATCGAAACGGGCTAAGGGCGTGGTGTGTAAATCTATTGAGGTTGAGGTGTTGGACAGCGCTGACTATCAATTTGTGAAATCATCTACAGTGAAGCGAATGCTGACTTCGTCGAAATCAACCCCAATGGGAAAACACCTTAACGATATCAACACTAAAAAACTTGAGGACGAAATATCGGGAATGGTTGCAGTACGCGATGTTCAAGTTTACAAATCTCTCGACGGAAAACTGCGTGTTACAGTTAAGCAGCGTCGTCCGTTGGTGCGTGTTTTCAACGCCACTGGGCAGAGTTACTATATCGACGATGAGGGGTTGATTATGCCAACATCTCCAAACTATACAGCACACGTAATGGTGGTTAGCGGTAACGTTAAGGAACCTTTTAAGGTTAAGCCCAATGTGAATGTGTTGGCTTGGAACGATAGCATTGTTGGGGGCGAAAAGCCAACAATTTGCCGAATCTACGATTTTGCAAAGTTTGTATCGGAGGACGATTTTTGGAATGCACAAATTGCTCAGGTTTACGTTAACGGAACTCGTAATGTTGAGTTGATTCCTGTGGTTGGACCTCATGTTATACAGCTGGGCGGATTCAGAAATTTTAGGATTAAACTCAAAAAGTTGATGGTGTTCTACAAGGAGGCACTACCAACCGAGGGTTGGAATAAATACAAAATAATAAACTTAAAGTATTCAAATCAAATAGTTTGCACTAAACGATAACACTATGGCACAAAGTAATGAGTATGTAGCAGCAATTGACCTTGGAACCACCAAAGTGGTAACATTGGTTGGCAAAAAGACTCCTAACGGAAAGCTTCAGATAGTTGGACTAAGCACCACTGAATCGACTGGAATTAAGAAGGGTATGATTCAGAATATCGAGGATACCGTTAAGGCTATCGAAAAAACAGTTAACGAGGTTAAGATTGAAACCGGAATCGATTTTAAGTCGGTTTACGTAGGTATTGCTGGTCAGCATATCCGCAGCATCAAGAACCGTGGATATATCAACCTTGAGTCCGACGATGTGGAAATTTCGCAGAAGGACATAAACAGGCTAATTAACGATATGCACCGCATACCTGTTGAGGCTGGCGAAACAATCCTGCACGTTCTTCCGCTGGAGTACTTTATCGACAATGAGTCGGTTGATAAGCCTGTAGGTATGGTAGGCCGCCGCTTGGAGGCAAACTTCCATATTGTAATTGGCAAAACATCATCGGCAAAGCATATCGAGAAGTGCGTTAACCGTGTTGGACTTAACGTTAACGAGTTGGTTCTTGAGCCACTTGCTTCGGGCGAGTCCGTTCTTACCGACGATGAGCGCGAGGCTGGCGTTGCTTTGGTTGATATTGGTGGTGGTACTACCGATTTGGCTATCTACTACAACGGAAATGTCCGCCATACTGCCGTTATTCCTTTCGGTGGAAATATCATCACCCAGGATATCAAGGATGGTTGCTCAATCCTACTAAAACAAGCCGATTTGCTTAAGGAGAAATTTGGTTGCGCATTGGCCGATATTGCGCCAGACAACAAAATCATTACTATTCCTGGCATTAGCGGTCGTGAGCCTAAGGAGATTTCGGTTAAGAACCTTGCTGGAATCATTCAGGCACGTATGGAGGAGATTCTGGACTTTGTGGCTTATGAGATTAACCTTTCGGGTTACGCCAATAAGCTAAGTGCGGGTGTTGTAATTACTGGTGGTGGTGCCCTTTTGAAGCATTTACCTCAGTTAATCCGTTTCAAAACCGGGTTCGATGTTCGTATTGGTTATCCTGTAGAGCAGTTAAGCTCCGATTCGTTGGAGGATTTCAACCAACCACAGCTATCAACCGCATTAGGCTTAGTGCTTCTGGGTTTAGATAAAAAGGTTGAGGTGATTGAGAAGAAGACATATGTTCAGCCACAGGCACAACCACAAATTCAACCACAAGCACAGGTACGACCTGTAGTTGAGAAACAGAAGGATGAGTTTGAACTTGACAGCCCAGCCGAACGTCGTGGAAGTGGCAGAATGACTGCTATAAAGAATATGTTTTCGGGTTTATTCGACGAGACTGATACTGAGATGTAATTCTAGAGTGCAAACTAGATTTGATATTGAAGTAAATAGTGTTTTTTATTAAGATATAATTGTTTTGCTGAATTTGCTTTGTGCAAAATTGGTCTGAAAAACAGATGCTTCACTACGTTCAGCATGACAAAGAATAAAAATGGTTTTAAATTATAAACTAAAGTGTTAAAGTTAACTGTGGTACTTTCTACTTTTAACTTTTAACTTTTAACTCAAAAAACTATGGCCGACGAACTAATTAATTTCGAGTTACCGTCAAATAACGCATCCATAATCAAAGTGATTGGAGTTGGTGGCGGCGGAGGAAATGCGGTTAACTATATGAACCGTATGGGAATCAAGGATGTTGACTTTGTGCTGTGCAACACCGATGCCCAGGCAATGGTTAATAGTCCCGTTGAGTTTAAAATTCAGCTGGGAGCATCGCTAACCGAGGGGCGCGGGGCTGGTAATAAACCAGAAATTGGACGTCAGGCGGCCATAGAGAGTTTACAGCATATTGTCGATTTCCTATCGAACAATACCAAGATGGTGTTTATTACCGCCGGAATGGGCGGTGGTACCGGAACTGGTGCTGCGCCAATTATTGCTAAAGCGGCAAAGGAACTGGGAATACTAACTGTTGCCATAGTGACTATCCCGTTCCGCAACGAGGGCAAAAAGCGCATTGCACAAGCGGTTGAAGGTATCGAGAATATTCGCCAGCATGTAGATTCTTTGCTTGTAGTAAACAACGAGAAGATTCTAGAGATATACGGTAACCTTAAGGTTACCGAGGCTTTTGCCAAAGCCGATGATGTTTTGGCAACTGCCGCCAAAGGTATCGCCGAAATTATAACTGTTCATGGCTACATAAACGTGGACTTTGCCGATGTTGAAACTGTAATGACCAACAGCGGTGTTGCGCTTATGGGCTCGGCACGTGCAACTGGCGAAAATAGGGCGCTTACAGCGGTAAAAGAAGCGTTGGAGTCGCCATTGCTAAACAATAACGACATTTCCGGTGCACGCAACATTCTGTTGAATGTAACTTACGGTCAGGATGAGATTACAATGGAGGAGATTGGCCTAATTATCGATTATGTTCAATCAGCTGCAGGCGACGATGCCGACCTAATTTGGGGTAACGGCTGCGACCCTTCGCTTGGCGAAGATTTGAACGTAACCGTAATTGCCACTGGTTTTGGAACAAGTAGCATACCTGAACTTTACGTTCGTAACAAGGAGGTTGATGTGGTTGAACTCGATGGTGGAATCCGTTCTAATCGTGTTGAAACAACTCCATACATTTTGGACGAAACAGAACGCAAACAGCCAACTCGCCGACCTAAAAAACCCGAAACAATTGATACATCTCAGCGTGTAATTGAGTTTGATGTTGCAGCCGAGGAATTTGAGGTTAGAACTGTTTCAACACCTCGCCCTGTTAGAGCAGAGGATGCTATGCAGCCAAAAACATCAGCAAAACCTACAGTTCCAACCAGCAAGCCACATCCTGCGCCAAATGGTAACAGGTGGAGTAATATAGATGAGTTAGAAAGCATTCCTGCTTACAAGCGTCGCAACGTCCAGCTCGACGATACCGACCATTCAAACACCAGCAGTTTATCGCGCACAACTTTAAGTGAGACTGACGATGGAGATATTTTCTTGAGGCCGGATAATTCGTATTTACATGATAATGTGGATTAATTATCAACAATTTGAAACTTACACGAAGAGTAAGGGCCACTCTACTCTTCGTGTACTTCAAATTACATATAAGTAAAAGAACCTTTGGATTTAAATTCTAAGACCACTAATAAAATAAAAAAACACCGTTGTTTCTCTAAGGGTAAGCGAAAAATCAACTTCCGAAACATTAAGCCTTTCAACATCTCCACTCTTAAGCAACACCACCTCTGCCCTATTCCGCCCCTCTCTTGTTCTTAATTTATCATATTTTATTACCTTACCACATATCGAATCTTCTGGAGTAACAAGAGTTACATCACAATTAATTGGGTTGATTGAACTTCTTTCCTCTGGCATCTTAAACTCAACACTTAGCCATGCACTATCAACTGAAACGAGTTTTATTTCATTAATAACTAAAACCCCATTCACAACTTGCTTATATGGCAAAAAGAATGAAATAGTAAAAAGTACCAATAAAGCAATAACAACAGAAAAAACACCATACTGAATAAGCGTCGAAGGAACTTGTCCTATTACGTGCCGCACTTTTTCGCTCCTTAATTCAAAATTTGGATATTCCATAGCATTCAGACTAACCACCTAATTCTAATTGATTCCTAACCAACTCATAATACTTACCTTTTTTCGCAGTAAGTTTCTCGTGCGTGCCGATCTCCACCACACTACCATTATCTAGAACTACAATTTGATCTGCATTTTTGACTGTTGATAAACGATGTGCTACAACAAGAACCGTTTTATCCCTGTAAAAACTCACAAGATTTTCGACTATAGCCTTTTCGTTACTAGCATCCAGCGCATTGGTGGCTTCATCAAAAAAAACAAACTGAGGATTCTTGTAGACTACTCGGGCTATTAGTATACGCTGTCTCTGACCATGACTAATACCTTGACCATCTTGACCGATCATTGTGTTATAGCCCAGAGGAAGAGCCTCAATGTAATTTGCTATATTTGCTATACGAGCAGCGTATCGAATTCTTTCAATATCTGGGCTTTCATCGCTTGTTGCTATGTTACGCGCTATTGTATCTGAGAAAAGATACCCATCTTGCATTACAGCTCCACAATTTTGTCGCCACCATACAAGATTGAATTGCTCCAGATTATCACCCCCAACAGAAACGCCTCCGCTTTGGGGAGTATAGTACCCCAACATTAGTTTAACAAGGGTGGTTTTCCCACTACCACTTGCACCCACTATGGCCGTAACTTTTCCTGAGGGTATCGTAAAGTTTATATCGTTTAGCACATAGTCTGGCCTAACTCCTTCGTACCTGAAATAAAGATTGTGTATCTCAATCGTATTATCTTTAGAACTTATTGAAGAAACTTTTCTATTTTCGTTCTCTTCATTTTGCTCTGAATGTATCTCGTTCATACGATCAAGACTAATGCTGACATCTTGCCAAGAATAAATAAACTGAACCAACTGCTCGACTGGACTGTTTAACTGACCAATTATATATTGCACAGCAAGCATCATCCCTAAGGTCATATTTCCGCTAATTACAGAGGATGCAGAAAAAATCGTAATCAAGATATTTTTCAACTCATTGATGGTAATACTGCCAGCCTGCTGTGTTTGTTGTAGATTCAAAGACTTAAGGTTTGCGTCAAAAAGTTCAGCCTGAACATCCTCCCAATCCCAGCGTTTCCGGTGTTCACATCCTTGCAATTTAATTTCTTGCATACCATTAATAAGTTGGTAGGTGATATTCCTATTCTTACCAGATAATTCAAAATATCGAAAATCCAATTGCCTTCTTTTTTTTAAGAAAAATATTATCCAACCACTATAAATCAAACTACCAACAATAAAAATTGTAAATATCATCAGATTATACTTCAGCAGCACTAATCCAAAAACAAAAAAAGTAAAGATTGAAAACAACAGATTAAGAGTGCTAGAAGTTAGAAATTGCTCTAAACGCCTATGATCTTCAATGCGCTGTAAAATATCGCCCAACAGCTTGGTATCAAAAAAACGCATTGGTAATTTCATTAGTTTTATAAAAAAATCCGATATTAATGAGATGTTAATACGAGAACTAATATGGAGGAGAATTTTTCCACGGACGAATCCTATTATAGTATTACTAAAAAGCAACATTATTTGAGCAATAAGTACAAGCCAAACGAACCCAATATCCTTGCTACCAATACCTTCATCGACAATAGCTTGTGTTAAAAACGGAAATAGAAGCTGAATTATAGAACCCACGGCAAGTCCCAAAATCAGTTGAATAAAAAAACGTCTGTATTGTTTCACATATCCCCATAAAAATACGTATCTCCCTTTCTTAATATTCAAAGTTCCATTTTGAGAATAGAATAATTGTGTTGGTTCCAATAACAGAACCACACCTTTATCCTCTCCACCAGCCTTTGTGCTCAACCAACCCTCGCAAAACTCTTCTTTATTATAAGTTACTAAACCCTTTCCAGGATCTGCGACATATACAGCATAATTATTCTTACGGTTTTTCTTTACTTTGTATATTACAACAAAATGATTTTGATCCCAATGAGCAATGCATGGCAACAAAGCTTTTTCGGCAAGTTTTTCAAAAGTAAGTCTACCTCCTACTGTCTTAAATCCAAGTTTTTCAGCGGCACGGCTTATACCTAAAAGTGACACCCCGTTTTTATCAAAAAAACATTCTTTTCTCAAATACTCAATACTCTGCATTCTCCCATAGTAAAAAGAAATCATGGCCAAGCAGGCCGGACCACAATCCATTGCATCACGTTGTTTTACAAAAATCATACTTCCCAAAATCAGTCTAAAAATCCATTTACTTAATCAATACACTATCTTTCTCCCTTAATAATAGTAGTTTCCTGCTCCGTTGCTTTAAACTTGGGTTTTCCTCTCTTCCTTTGTTCACTGCCCCATGAGAACAAGTAGGTTAATTTAGCAAAAAAAAGGTTCTCGTACATCTGGTTGTAGGCATAGCGAGTGTAAGGTGCAATTGCAGACAGGTTTTCGTACTTTACATCTCGAACCTTAAGAAAAGGATTCATTACACCTACCGACACTCTTAACTTACCGTACTGCGATGATACAATAAATCTACTGTGCAAACTTTTACTCTTCAGCACTTCTCCCATCTGTGCATCGGTTTGACCATACCACATTTCGGACACGAAATCCCACTTGCGCCACTTTATGTTAAACTGCCCCTGGCAAAAAGGAATAAAAGCTTCGTGCTCGTAAACACTACCCCCATCGCTAATGTAATGACTAAAGCCACCCCATAAACTAAACGAAAGAAAATTCCAGATTTCAGTGCCTTCTAACGAACAACTAGCCGTATATTGAGTAAATTTATTCAGATTTTCGGGCATACGCACAACTATATAACTAAGATCGGCTTGTTGCTCCAAAAAACTTATATCCATTATTGGGTTCTGAATTTGGCGGTATTTACCTTGGACAAACAACTCATATTTCGAAGTTAATTCCAATGTATTATTAAGTGTGAACTGTAAAAGTCTAGTATTGGTTAGATTAGGATTTCCTCGCTGAACTTGATAAGGATCGAGTCGTATCTCTGAAGTGGTAAGTTCTCCTATGGGAGGTTGACTATACTTGAGCATAGCATCCAAATCGACAGTCCAAGTTCTTGTTGGGCTAAGGCTTATTGCACCAATAGGTAACCACTGCGACCACCTTTTAGTATAATCATCAATGCTATAGTTCTGCCAAAAATGTACTGCCCCTAATGCAAGCATTAATTTGTCGCCCATTACCATCAACATAATTTTATTTTCACCATTATTCTGCCGCATATTTACAGCAACAGGCTCAACTCCTAACGAAGAATAACTATTGCTTATCCATCTACTACGCCAACTACTCGATAGAGATAACATCCCAGACCACATTTCACCTAATGGGAGTGGCGCATTGTAATTGCCCTGCAAACCTGTAAGATGTATTTCTTCAGAATTACTATTGCTAGAAAAGAAAGGGTTAATGGAGGAAAACTCCTCAAATTCACGTTTGTATTTAGCACTTCTAAGACTATAGTCGGCGTTAATATATAAAGGCCCTATTGGACTCTTAACCTCAATATATGTGCTTATCCCCTGAGTTGTGTTCCTCTCAAAGTTATGCTCATTATTAATTGTTGTATCGGATTTTGATGAAGTTTTTGTGATTACACGACCTGCAAAATCATTGTTTTTATCCCTATCGAACTGACCAAACCCCGCAATATCAAGCATAATCTTACGTCCGGTATAGTTGTAATGAGCGGAACTGTTATTATGCCAATATATTTGACGAGCTGGAATTGCAATTTCATTTCTAGATATAGTTTCTGAAGGGAAATTGAAATAATCGGAACGCTCCCGCATTTGGCTAAAAGAATAACGAAATTGAGGTTGCCAGTCTACCATAAAGCTATGCCTACCATTGTATACCCTGCCAATTACATAATGCTCCCCATAAGTATTACTAATCCCTTCCGTAATATTTACGTTTACAGCACCGCCCCTTGCAGGTAAATCAACAGTTAGATTGATTACAATAGATGCTAGTGGAAAACGGGGTGTGGGTTTATCGTAATAATCGATGCGTCTAATAAGCTCAGGGTCGATACTTTGAATCTCACCCGATGTCGCAGGTCGATCATTAATAAGTAACACAACGTCTCCTCCTCCACGCACAGAAATGTTGTATGATACGGGGTCAACATAAATGCGTGGCGGCTTCATCGATGAGAGCAAGTCCATGCCATTTACTGAATTGGACACCCTTCTATCCGTTGGCAAATAGGTAATGCCATCGGGTCGGTAAATCTTGCTTCGACCTTTAACAACCACGCCCTCAATATCCAATGAGGTTTCGACAAGCACAACGCTTCCTATATCGCCTGTATCTACAAGCATATACTTTGACAAATAACCTAGGCACGAAAAACGCAGATACTTGAGTCCACCATTGCACTTTAGGGAAAATCGACCAAGTGTATCTGTAGTCGTTAATGCCACAATTGCAGAATCAACATTATCTTTAAGTATCGAAACATTAACATTACGTATAGCATTACCATCTTCAGAGACAACTTGACCCGTAATAACGGATCTTGTTTGGGAAAAAGAAGTAATTACAATAAAGGAAAGAAAGGAGAATAATAAATATTTTTTAAAAATCATACTATTTTTTTTTAGTTTGCATATACCGATTTATAAGACTACTCTTTAATAGGTTCTCATCCCGGTGAGTACAGCAAGTATCAAAATGACCATTTGCGCGAAGATTTCGAACCTTATACCACGCACAACCTCCATGACAAATTGGCAAAATAGCACATTCCTTACATTTTGCATTTTCATACCAAGCGGTTGTAAATAAATAGTCATAAAATAATTGCCTGTGTATAAGTGTATCATCATGAATGTAACCCACTATTTTGTTTTTATCCGTAACATCATTCCAGCATTTATACATCTCTCCTGCTGGCCCTATGATATATGAATTAATTCGATTTGCAGTACAACTTTTAAGAAGTAATGTAGGATAATTATTTGCGAATCCACATTCTTCAAGTTTCTGCGAAAATGCTGCAGCATCAAAAACGTTCATTGACTCCTCGCTAAAATCAGCACCTTCTTTGTTGTCTATACGTAATATCCCTGGATATATCTCATAGTTTGAATATTTTTCCCATCTCTCAGAAAGAAACTCCTTAACTTCATAAAACTGTTCCTGACTAGACTTATCCACATTAACTCTTACGGATAAGAAGGTATTTGGCAAAGCCTCTAAAATCCTATCCATGTTCGAGATAATTCTATAAAACGACCGCTCCTTTGTTTTGTAATTAACCCTAATAGAATCATGTCTCTTCTGATTACCATCCAATGTAACTTGTATCAAATTTAGAGGAAATTCAGAGAAAATCTCAATTGCCTTTTCATCAAAATAATAGCCGTTCGTAATAATATCATGCCTTACTAAGGTCTTCCCAGTTCTATTGAATTGCTGTAAAAGGGTTCTTATAACATCTATTGCCAATAAAGGCTCCCCACCATACCATGTTATTGACATTGTTTTGGCTAATGAATGTTTCTGAACAAATTCAACAAGTTGAGCAATCTGAACATGCTCCATTACTCGTTGATCCTTCTTTGGTTCAAAACAATAATGGCATCTAAAATTGCACTGACTAGTCGGAGCTATTATAAGGCTCAATTGCTCTTGAGAAAACCCTAACTGTAATGTTTTAAATTGCAACTCTCGAACATAAACATCATCATCTTCTTCATGCACTATTACCTTTTGTTCCATTAAAAAACTTAACACATCTTCTTCAAAGAGATCAACATCTACCTTACCATTTCTATTAAGTCTAAAAAAATCAAAAAGTTGAGCCGAAATTTCAAATAAAGCATTAGTGCGGGAACAATATGCAAGTTTCAAGTCATTACCTGCATCAAAAAAAATTGAATATCTTGATATTTTCATACTTTGTAACAAAAATAAATTAATCAGGGAGAGGGCAAAAATCCCTCTCCTTTAAGCAAAACAAACTTCTAAATTACTGAACTTGTAGTTGTTGTTGGCTTTTTGTTTCTATTAAAGAAATCACACTCACAATCTCCGCCATCTTTGTTTCTATTGAATAGTGTACATTCACAATCCACTAAGTTAGAACTAACACCACCAACAATATGACTCAAATCGACACAAGACATTTTATCAGCAGGCACAATAACATTTAAATCTTTGTTTGAGAATCTTTTGGTTTCCATATTTTTCTATTTTGTTTTCATTTGCTTCTAATAGCAAATTATTGTTAATATTTGGATTACAAGTGTCTTTATTTGCCCCAAAACACAAGGCTCACTTCATTCCACTAATGGTTGGGTGCGTTGCTTTAAAACAAATTAAATATTTTAACTTTACAATCAATTAATCCGTTATGCCCTTTGGAAGAAAGCAAACGCCAATCAACAACCAAAGGGCAAAATAATAAAGCGATTTTTACCTAATAAAAAAATAAACTTATTCAACATAATCATTGAGATACAGATTGATTTAAACATAAACGCGCTCAAATTTTTTTAACACACCTTACTATAATCACAACCTCCGAAATAGGTTCGCTAAATAAAACTACTCTAAATACCACATTTTAAATCTTTCCATGCATTAACACGCAAGAAATAAACGACTTACTAATATTTATTTTCAGATTGCACTACTTTCTTAATGCTTTCTTTTTAGCAGTTTCTATTGTTTAATACTGATTAGAGTATAATTGTTACCCTAGGGTGAGCAATTTTTTAAATCCTTAATCTAAAAAAGTATTATCGTGCTAATTGCTTGGGACAAATACCACAATAACAAGTAACCACAAAAAGTTAATTCGTGTAAATAGACTTACATCTGTTGTGCCTCCAGTATTAATCGTTGAGGTGTTTTAGGGTCGTTTAAAAAGGAAAAGCGAATGGTTAGTTTGAATTTGAAGGATGAAAATTAAAAAAGACCAGTTGAAACTGGTCTTTATACGTTATTGTTTTGTGCTTCTATTTGAATTTGGGCAGGTTTTACTTATGGCCTTTTTCTGAACTTAGGACTTGTTTTGGTCGTTTTCTTTAATGTTGATTTGTATGTAGTAGATTTTCCAATATTAGCCCCTTTATTCTTGCCAAATTTTGTTGGTTTTTCGCTTGCGTTTCCTTTCTTTGGAGCAGAACCTTTTGCGCCACGAACTTCTTCGCTTTTTGAAGCATCAACCTTTTTCGATTTTCCTGCAGGTAACTTGGCTGCTTTTTTGGCATTGTCAAATTTGGGTTTGCCCGATTTGCCAAATCTAGACCTTGGTCTATCATCCTGTTCCCGGTATTCGCTTTGCTTCGTTTTTCGAGCTTGCTTATTCTTGCTGAACGACCTATCTTTACGTGGTGTAGAACTTGAGCCCTCAAGCATACTCATCAACACCTCAACTTCTTTTTCGTCTAAATCGCGCCAGTCGCCAAGAGGTAAACCCTTTAGGGTAATGTTCATTATTCGGACACGTTCTAACTTAATAACCTCGTATCCAAAATGGCTACACATGCGTCGAATCTGCCTATTCAATCCTTGTACTAGTGTAATTCGGAAAATAAATGGGGTTTCCTTTTCAACCTTACACTTTTTGGTCATTGTACCTAAAAGGGGAACCCCATTAGCCATTCCTTCAATAAACTCTTGGGTTATTGGCTTATCCACAGTTACAACATATTCCTTTTCGTGCTTGTTGCCTGCACGAAGAATCTTGTTAACCAAGTCGCCATTGTTGGTAAGCAGAATAAGACCTTGCGAGTCCTTATCGAGCCTTCCAATAGGAAACACTCTTTGGCTATGATGAACAAAGTCTACTATATTACCGTCGGTGTTTTTTTCGGTTGTGCTAGTAATTCCAATTGGTTTATTCAGTGCTATTATAAGGTTCTGTGGCTCTGTGTGAGCAATAAAGTGTCCGTTTACATAAACTTTATCCTTTGGTTGAACAAAATCGCCAACCTGAGCCCGCTGCTTATTCACAAAAACCTTTCCTTGCTCAATAAACCTATCGGCCTCTCTACGTGAGCAAAAGCCAGAATCGCTTATAAATTTATTTAATCGGATTGATTTAGATACTGTCATTTTCTTGATTTATTGAGTATTTTCGATGCTACAAACCACACTGCGCTTCCAATTCCTGCACCAACAATTGCCCCAACCAACACATCGCCCGGATAATGAACGCCAAGGTATATCCTACTATAGGAAACAAATGCTGCCCAGACTAACAGGCCAACTGTAACCCATTTCCTATTGAAAAGGAACGAAAGGAATACTGCCACTCCAAAGGTATTTGCAGCGTGCGATGAGATAAACCCATACTTACCACCACACCTTCCTACCAAATGAATAAATTCACTTAAATCGGGATTATGACATGGGCGCAAGCGTTGAAAAACATTTTTAAATGCCTGAACCGAAATTTGGTCGGCCAAAAGAACCACAAAAGCAATTGCAAGTAACCACCAAAGTGCTTTCCACTTATGTTCGCGAGCAATAAAAAAAACTATCACCAGGTATAACAGCAACCAGCTTAATTTACCCGATGCAAAATACATTATACTATCCCAAAAAGGAGAGTGTGCACCATTAAGCGCAAGGAATAAGTTTGTATCGAGTTGAATAAGGTAGTCAATCATAACTAATCGCTATTAATGCTGTTCCAGAGTAGGTCTTTCAACTCATCTATCCCCTGCCCTACTACCGATGAAATAAATACTGTAGGGATTTTGGGAAGATGTTTTTTTATGGACTTTTTGATTTCATCATCAATTAAATCGCATTTTGTAACGGCCAAAACGCGTTTCTTGTCCAGCAACTCTGGGTTGTACATTTTAAGTTCATTAACCAGAATTTGGTACTGTTTTTTCACATCGTCGCTATCGGCAGGAACCATAAATAGTAGCATTGAGTTACGCTCAATATGGCGTAGAAATCTCAAGCCTAAACCTTTTCCTTCGTGAGCACCTTCAATAATTCCAGGTATATCTGCCATTACAAATGAGCGTTCATCGCGGTAGCCAACAATTCCAATATTTGGAACAAGCGTAGTAAATGGATAATCGGCAATTTTTGGTTTTGCAGCACTAACAACCGATAGCAATGTGGATTTTCCTGCATTGGGAAATCCAACCAGTCCAACATCGGCAAGGATTTTTAACTCTAGGATAACACTAGCCTCCTCTGCAGGTTCGCCTGGTTGTGCAAACCGAGGGGTTTGCAGTGTGGCTGTTTTAAAGTTCCAGTTCCCTAGTCCTCCACGGCCACCTTTAAGGAGCATCTGTACCTGTCCGTTTTCAGTTATCTCTGTAATTACCTCTCCGGTTTCAGCATTTTTTGCAACTGTTCCAACTGGTACTTCAATGGTAACATCGGCGCCATCGGCTCCTGTACAACGAGCACCGCTACCGTATACGCCATCGCCAGCATAAATGTGGCGTTTATACTTTAAGTGAAGCAATGTCCATAGCTGACTACTACCTTTAAGGTAGATATGGCCTCCTCTGCCGCCATCGCCACCATCGGGGCCACCTTTGGGAACAAACTTCTCGCGGCGCATATGAACGCTTCCTCCACCACCTTTCCCCGAACGGCAGAATATTTTTACGTAATCGACAAAATTCGAATTGGACATTATAATTCAGATATAAAATTTGGGTACAAAAGTAATGATAATTAGCCATTAAGCCAATTATTCGTTTTAAAGCACTTGTAAATGAAGTTAAATTGCGGTTATTGAGCGTTTCTGATGGTAGTACAAATCCTTTCAAAAATCTCGTTAACGCTTCCCATTCCGTCAACTCCCATGAATTTTCCTTGATCCTTGTAGTAATCCACCACCGGACGGGTTGTGTTGTCGTATATATCGAGCCTTTTACGGATTATACTCTCCTCCTTATCATCAGGTCTGTCGGTTTCTTTACCTCTGTTAAGAAGGCGAGCAACAAGTTCATCGTCGGTAACCTCAAGCGAAATCATCATTGTAACAGAGTGCCCTGTTGAGCCTAGCATTTCATCTAGTTTTGCAGACTGCAATGTGTTGCGAGGAAATCCATCGAACACATACCCCTTAACTGCGCCATTCTTGCTAAGTTCCTCCTCAATCAGACCAATGGCAATTTCGTCGGAAACAAAGTTGCCTTTATCAATTCGACGTTGCGCCTCAATTCCAAGTGGAGATTGCTCCACTATGGCTGCCCGCAAAATCTCTCCTGTTGAAATATGCTTTAGCCCGAATTCCTGTGCAACAATTTTTGATTGAGTTCCTTTCCCTGCACCAGGAGGGCCAAAAATTACGATATTAAGCATAACTGCTGGTTGTATATTTAACTTTTAATCTCCATTTCGTTACATAAAAAATGCTGAAGCAAGTTCAGCATTCTGTATTGTATCTAACTATATCACTTTAAATTACAGTGTAGATATCTGGTAAATTACGGCCGATTCCGTCGTAATCTAAACCGTAACCCACAATAAAATCGTTAGGGATTGAGCGTCCAATGTAATCAATCTTGGCAGCACCCTTGTATGACTCAGGCTTGTAAAGCAAGGTTGCCACTTTAATGGCTTTTGGGTTAAGTTTATTTAACTCCCCGTAAAGTTTAGTAAGGGTAATTCCAGTATCTACAATGTCCTCAACAATAATTACTGTACGGTCGCTGATATCCTCGTTCAAACCAATTAACTGATTGATAACACCAGTTGACTCAGTTCCTTGATACGACGAAAGTTTTATAAATGAAACCTCGCAAGGGAAATTTATGCGTTTCATAAGGTCGGCTGTGAACATAAATGAGCCGTTAAGTATGCTCAAGAATAAAGGAATCTCTTGGGCGTTCCTAAAATCCCAGTTAATCTTTGATGCCACCAAATCAATATCCTGCTGAATTTCCGATTCTGGGTAACTCAATCTAAACTCTCTGTCCTTAAGCTTAACTTGCTTCAAATTCTCAGCCATTGTCTCATTTTTATTTGGTTGAAAAAACAAGCCACAAATTTACATCAGTTTTTTGGAATTTCTACAGTATATAAATCGTTTTATTGCGAAAAAGAACAATGACTGAATCTAGATTTATATTTTATTGATATTGACAAGAGTGGAAGAATATTCTATAATTTAGATTCCGTACAAGTTAATTCTTCTGCATAATTATTTTACATACAGATTATTTTCCTATCCGATTGAAAATTTGTCAACTAATGCCTTTTTCGATATATTTTTGTAACTTCATATTAAATAAAATATTATGACACCAAAAGTTAGCATTATTATGGGCAGCGTTTCGGATATGCCTATTATGGAAGAGGCTGCCAAATTCCTTGATGAGTTGAACATTCCGTTCGAGATTAATGCGCTATCGGCGCATCGCACTCCCGACCTAGTGCTCGATTTTGCCCGCAATGCACACACTCGAGGCGTAAAGGTTATTATTGCTGGTGCTGGTGGTGCCGCACACCTTCCAGGTGTAGTTGCTGCACTTACTCCACTTCCAGTAATTGGCGTACCAATTAATTCGTCAAACTCAATTGATGGATGGGATTCAGTACTATCAATTCTTCAGATGCCTGCAGGTATTCCTGTTGCTACAGTAGCTTTGGATGGTGCTCGTAATGCCGGAATTTTAGCTGTTCAGATAATTGGAACTGGTGAGCCAGAGGTTCAAAAAGCGATGATAGAGTTCAAGAAAACTCTTGGAGATAAAGTGGTAAAGGCAAATAAGGAACTCGCAAACGTTAAATTCAAGAATAAAACAAACTAGTGTTATCGAGCCCTGTCATGCTGAACTCGTTTCAGCATCCCATTATAAAATGAGACCCTGAAATAAGTTCAGGGTGACTGATGATTACTAACTTGATATAACACTTTGCCTTTCGCACTCTTAACATTCAAACCGAATGAACAAGCGAATTGCATTAATTGTAACATTAATTACATTACACATTGGACTTAAAGCATCGGTGCCCGATAGGCCAGTTGCTGGCTCGGGCGCTGCTTTAGGTTTAACAGGGATATCGATTAACTCAAACTGGGCAACTCTCCAAAACCAAGCGGCACTTGCTTGGCAAAATAATTACTGGGTAGGAATACATCATGAAAATCGGTATCTTGTAAAAGAACTTGGACTTAGCGCCATTGCAGGCATTATACCAACATCAACAGGAACCTTTGGGGTAAATCTCTCACACTTTGGCTATAGCCAATTTAATGTTACCCGAGTTTGCGTTGCCTATGGAATGAAACTCTCCGACAAATTCTCTGCGGGAGTTGGATTAAATCTACATCACCTACAAATTGCTGGCGATTACGAGAACAAGAATGCATACACCGTTGAGGGAGGTTTGATGTATATGCCAACATCAAAGTTGACTCTTGGCGCTTACGTTTTTAACCCAACCCGCTCGTCGTTCGATGAACAACAAAGCATGCCACCAATACTGGGCTTGGGCATATCGTATTTTCCAAGCGAAAAAGTAATGCTCGCCCTACAGGTTGACGATAATACTGAAACAAAGCCTGCGGTAAGAGGTGGAGTGGAATATAGTCCAATCAAAAATATTGCAGTTAGACTGGGCTATTCATCGGAGAATCCACAAGGATTAACTGGTGGTTTTGGCTGGAGTATTAAGCAGATACAGATTGATTTATCGTATGGCTACCACAGCGTGCTGGGCTACACACCACAACTATCCGTTTCATACTGTTTTGCCAAGCAAAAGGTTAACTAGCCATGAACCTAAAATCGGCAATCATATTAATATTTATCACTTTTTTTGCTTTGGCAAAGCCAATCCTGCTAATTGGACAAGAAACCCAAACCGATGTTCAGCAGATTATTGCTGAAATAGTGGAGGATTTAACTGCAAAAGCAGATGATGAGCAGGATTACACGCAACTGATTGAGGATTTAATTAACCTTGCCGAAAACCCAATCAATATAAATGTTGCTACAGCCGATGATTTAAAAAAGTTCATATTCCTCAACGATTTCCAAATTAACAGTTTAATTGATTTCCGAGATTCCACAGGGACAATTCTTAGTATTTATGAACTCCAGACTATTCCTGGCTTTGACATTATTGATATCCAACGCCTATCTCCATTTATAAAGGCTGAACAGGTAGATAAACCCCTACTTCCAAAAAGTTTTTATGGTCGAAACGACTTTTCGTTTAGATATAGAACTTCCGTTGAAACACCTGCAGGCTATTCCAAAAGTTACACAGGTTCAGGTTATTTGGGCGATAAAAACTCATATTACACCCGCTACTCATATCGCGGAGGAAAACATCTGCAGGCCGGGTTTGTTGCTGAAAAAGACCCTGGCGAACCCTTCTTTGATGGAACCTTTAGAGCTGGGGTCGACTACCTATCGGGCTACATAAGTCTATCAAAGATTGGAATAGTTAAGAAAGCCATTATCGGCGATTATCACGCTGAGTTTGGGCAGGGACTTACTTTTTGGAACAGCCTGTCGTTCGGCAAATCAAGCAATGCTATTTATGTTCGCAAGCGTGCCGATGGACTAGTTCGGCACTCATCGGCTTACGAAAGTCAGTTTCTGAGAGGTGCAGGGATAACCCTATCGGTACTTAAGTCCGACGTTACTGTTTTTGCATCGTACAGAAACATCGACGCCAATATTTCCGACACCCTTTATAATGGCGATTTAGCCTACACATCGCTTCCTGAAACTGGTTATCACAGAACTGCATTGGAAATAGCCAACCGTAACTCGCTAACAGAGTTTACAACAGGGGCAAACATCAGCTATAATACCAGCCGTGTGAAAACAGGCTTAACCTTTGCTCACTCAAAAATCAACGGAAACTTCAATGGTACTGAGGCTATATATGAACTAAATCCAAAACCCTCCGAGAAAACAGCTATTGGAGCATCTGTTGATGTAAACATTAAGCAATACCAGTTTTTTGGAGAAGTAGCCTCCGATTTGCCAAGTGGCAAAATAGCCACCCTTACTGGAGGAATGTTTCGTCTAAGCAACACCGTGCAACTATCGGTACTGGGTCGCTCATACTCCCGGAATTTCAACCCAAAATACACAGCAGGTTTTGCCGAAGGCAGTGGAACTTCCAATGAGAATGGTATTTATGCAGGAATCAGCATTTTACCAACCAAAGGGTGGAAACTCTCTGGTTATATCGATTTATTTGAATTCCCTTGGCTTAAATTTGGAGTAAACGCCCCCTCTACAGGACAAGAATTCATGGCATTATCCGAACATTCATTCACACAGGACTTCTCTGCAAAGATAAGGTACAGAGTAAAAAGCGTTGAAAAAAATCAATCGAACTCAACTCTTCCAGTTGTACCTCAGATAAAACAGACCACACAGAACCTTAGGCTTCAGCTTAACTACTCTGCAAGTACCAACATCGCTCTAAAAACGATACTAGAGACTTCGATGTTCGATACAGATAGCATCAGCCTAGAACAGGGATATTTGCTCGCACAGGATTTATCGATTAAACTTTCTCGAATTCCGGTAAATATTAATTTTCGTTTCGCCATATTCGACACTCCTTCGTGGGATACCAGAATATACTCCTACGAGAGCGATATGCTTTACTCATTCTCAGTCCCAGCCTACTACTCAAAAGGTACAAGATTCTTTGCCTTGGCAAAATATAGTCCAAAGCCTTGGTTCGATATATGGCTCCGATACTCTCAAACATACTATAGCGAACTGGACGAACTGGGTCAAGGCGCCGACCTTATTGAAGGAAACACCCGAAGCGAGGTTAAGGCAATGGTAAGGGTAAAGTTCTAGGCTAACCTCATAATAATACTGATAAAAATCAACCATTAGCCTAATTAAAGGGCTTAACTTTGAAATTCACTAAACTAATAAGCATGAAGACAATAGGCCTGATTGGAGGAATGAGTTGGGAATCGTCTCTAGAATACTACCGAATTATAAACCAAGAGGTAAAACGCAAACTTGGGAACCTGCATTCGGCTAAAAGCCTAATGTTTTCTGTTAATTTTGATGAGATTCAGCACTTACAACATATAGGCGATTGGGATAAACTCAACAGTATTATGGTTGATGCTGCTATCCGGTTGGAAAAAGGAGGAGCCAATTTTATTGTAATTTGCACCAACACAATGCACCGAATGGCCAGCATAATTGAGGCAAATGTAAGCATCCCAATCCTCCACATTGCCGATACAACTGCCCAACGAATTAAAGAGCAAGGAATAAATACTATTGGTTTACTTGGCACAAAATTTACCATGGAACAAGATTTCTACAAGGGAAGACTAACCGAATTGCATAGTATAAAGGTTATTACTCCACCCCAAGACGATAGGAATACAGTTCACTCAATTATTTACAATGAGTTATGTCAAGGTCAAATCCTTCAACCATCCAAGGAAAAATACATCAGAATAATTGAAAATCTAAAAACCGAGGGTGCCGAAGGTGTTATTCTGGGATGTACCGAAATACCCTTGCTTGTTAAACAGCAAGATGTTACAATTCCAATTTTCGACACAACCCGAATTCACGCTGAAATGGCGGTGGAGTATGCTTTAAAGTAGCTACTCCCCTATTATCCTTATCTTTTTATATAGCACTTCCCCCTCATCATCCACAAGTGTTAGCGTGTATGTCCCCGGCTGTGGAGATACCAACATTTCGTGTGTTCCGCTTGTTTTTCCTAGAAACGTATCGTTAAGGTGCCAGTAAATTATTGCATTTGGGTTACGGTGCGTTGCTTTCCAAATGCTATGTCCCTTGGTATCCTTTGCTTCGCGGGGTATATAGATATCCGCTCCAGCGTAAGGGTAAATTAATGCAATGTTTGGCAGTTTATCGTTGGCCTGGGCACAACCTTTTTTGAATGGAGGCAACTTTCTATACTCCGCATGAAATTTAGTGTAGAACCACTCCTGCGCTGGAGGCAGAACAAACCAACTGGTTTCGAACATCTCCTCTTGCTTTGCACAGCCTAATGTCAGCCTATATTTTTGGTCTTTGTCAACATAAATTTTATGGTGATAGGAGCAAGGCAACGTTTTAGTTTTAACCACAGGAACGTACTCTGTTATAGTATCAGGGCAATTCTCCGAAGCCATCAATCCGCTTTGTTTGCAGGTTACAACCGATTTTAAATCAAACCAAGGTGGAGTAAACCAGTTAGAGGTTGGCAATAACGAGAATATATCGAACATAACGGGAGCAGCTGCAGCAACGCCAATCAATTCCGCGCGCCCCTCGCCATCGGCGTTTCCAACCCAAACGGCAACCGTATAGTCGGATGTAACGCCAATTGCCCAAGCATCGCGGAAGCCGAAGCTGGTGCCTGTTTTCCAAGCAATTCGTTGCGATGAAATAAAATGTCGCCAAGCGCCATCCTCGCCAGGACGATTTGCCTGAGTTAACGCCTCAAGCGTTAAGTATGCTGCGCCCGAACCAACTCCGTTGCAGTTGAATATCTGCTTAACCTTTGCAGTGCTATCGAGTTCATACCTTAACGCAACGTTACTATTCTGAATGCCTCCAGCATTTTTTGCTAAAGCTGAATAAACTCCAGCCAACTCCCACATGCTAGCCTCTGCACCTCCCAGAATAATTGAAAGTCCATAATGACTAGGTGGCTTGTTGATGCTTTTTACACCCATTTGTTGCAGGTTGTTATGGAACTTTTCAATTCCATACTGCCTTAAAAGGTTAACCGAAGGTACGTTTAGCGAGCGCGATAAAATCTCGTTGGCTGAAACCATCCCCTCGAAAGTTTTGCTGAAATTCTGAGGTGTAAAATCGGAATATGCAACTGGAATATCATTCACAAGTTGACGCGGATAAAGGAGTCCTTCGTTGAGCATAAATCCGTATAGAAATGGTTTTAGCAGGCTACCATAGCTCCGTTTCGATTTTATAATATCAACCCTCGATGAGTTCTCTGGCTTATCGGATAGAATATTTCCAATGTAAACCAACACCTCGCTTGTTCTATTGTCGATAACCATTGCAGCCATATTTCTTATGCCATTAGCCATAAAGTGTCGATGATAGCGCGATGTAATGCCATAGGCATTATCGTATAAGCGTTTGTCGATGGTTGATTTTACCATTTTACCCTTGAGTCCATCGTGAATACATCGGGTTAGCAGATGGGTTGCGTCCTGAGGTAAATCGTTGGCTGGATTTGGTGCGGGTTCAAGTAACGCCAATTGGTAGGTTTCATCATCAATATAGCCCTTGCTTTTCAGCTTAGCAAGTAACCGGTTGCGTTTCTCGATTAGCAGATTCTGATTTCGCCCAGGGAATATCAAGCCAGGAGCGTTTGGCAGAATTGCCAATGTTGCGGCCTCGGCCCAGCTAAGGTTATTGGGACTTGTGCCAAAGTATCGCCAAGCGGCGGCATCCAAACCAACCACATTTCCGCCAAACGGTGCTTGCGATGCGTACTTGGCCAGTATGGTGCGTTTTGAAAAGGCAAACTCGGTTCTAACGGCCAAAAACATCTCTATGCCTTTCTCGTAGAAAGTCCTGGGCTTTCCTCGCCTCGATAGGCGAACAAGTTGCATTGTGATAGTGCTTGCGCCGCTAACAATCCTCCGAGCCTGAATATTTTGCTTTGTGGCACGTATAACCGACACAGGATTCACCCCGAGATGATTACGAAAATAGGCATCCTCGAACTGTGTAAGACAAATGGCAAATTTCTCAGGTACAGTATCCACCTCGGGAAATTGCCACATTCCCTCGTCGGAAACTGTTGCGGATAGGAGTTGACCATTCCTGTCGAGCAACACAGTAGATGTTGTGTTCTTGAACTTAACAGGTGGAACCAATAAAAAAGCCAGCAGGAGAAGGACTCCTGCCAGCACTATTTTGTGTTTTGTTTTGATGTTTTTGAAAGGCATTTACTCAAATATTCTTGGCTATACACTGAATCAAATTTGATATTGTTTTGGACATTATGTAATTTGATTTTTTAAAACCGTTAAAACGGTTTCCTCCCAATTGCGATAATCCATAGCCCACGGTTTAAAACGTGGGCTAGGATTAAACCGTGGGGACATTTGGTGTGACATTTTTAATGGATTTATCTATTTCAAAATTATTTACTCAACAACAACCCAACCACCCTTCTGTGCCGCAGCAATGGTGTTATCATACATCGCCTCGCAGTATGGACCAGGCATATAGTACTTACCTGCGTACGTTGCTGTTAACTTAAGGGTGAATTTCTTGCTAGTATTTGGTCGTAGACTGAAATAGGTGATTACTCTATCGTCGCGGATATCCTGATAGTCGAAGTTCATCTTCGATTGGTCGGCCGATTCCTCGAAACGGGCATTCTGAATCTCCCATCCCGAAGGGAAAATCTGCGTTAACGCCATCTCCTTTAACTCGCCACGAACTCCAGGGTTGGTAATTGTAACCTCACAGGTAAAGTCTGTTCCCTTTTTCAAATTAACAGGATTCAGAGTTGAGCCATTGCTTGCAATATAATTAACCGTCATATTGATATTATTCTCAAACGTTTTCTCCTCGCCTTGCTCAGGAATACCTTTAAGAACAATACTAGCATAAATAGGATTCTTCGCAGAGTTGTTTAACTCAACAGCATTCTTGCCATCGGAAATGGCCATTTGGTCACGTGCTACAGGTTTTTCGCTTGAAATCGACTTGGAGTTTCCGTTCAAGTTGTACTTCAACTTAAGGTTATCACTTTTCCCTTTGCCAATGCTCATTCGGGAAAGTGCCATAAGGCTTACGGCTGTTTCCTGAGTACTCATCCAAGAGTTGCTCGATAGAGACTTGCTTAGTTCAATTGCAATTGGATACGCCTTCGAATCCTGTTTCAATAGTAGCATAGTCTCAAGAACGATACCTTTGTCGCGATTACTTGAACCATATGTGTAGCTAAGCTCACGGTAGTAGTTAATGGTCAACGGTACATTCTCAACAATTGCCTCGGCGGTTTCGGTTTGTCCAATTAGGGCATAAGCTGCAGCCAAGCGCATCTTCGCAACTAAACCGAGTTGTTGCTCCTTCAACTTATTCATTGCACCAATTTCTGGTTTCTTAGCCAGCGCAAGGGTGTAAAGCCTGTAGGCCTGCATCAACTCATTATTGTAATACCCGCTACTTTGATGAGTGTAACTGCGAGCCGCTTTACTTTGATAACTTACCCAGCTCGAAATCATTCCTTGAGGAACATCGTGGCCTTTATCCTGTGCCTCCACTAGGAAGTGACCAACGTAGCTGGTGCTCCAGTCGTCGCCATACATATACGATGGCCAGTAGCGGAAACTACCATCGTTATTCTGGAAGCGAGATAGTTTCTTAATTGCCTCGGCAATAAAGAAGTTTGTATTCTGCTGCTGTTCCGATGTCAACTCAACAAGTTGCCCTAGGTAAATTTGAGGGAATGCTCCCGATGTGGTTTGCTCAACGCATCCGTGTGGGTAACGGATAAGCTCATCCAACCTCTTCTTAAGGTTTAGCGGAGGCATTACGGATGCTTCAAGCACAGCCTCGTTGGTTCCGCTAACACCAAAGGTGTTAAAATCGATACTCAGCTTACCGTTTGCAGGAACTAAAGTGTCAATACTACGTGTAACCTCCGATATTGGGTTGCGAACCATAATATCGATGGTTTGTGTTGACTTGATTCCGTTACCTTCGGCAACAACCTCAACCTTGGCGGGTCCAATCTTACTATCAACCTTGAAATCGAAGAAAATAATCTTATCGCCTGGTTTAGAGAAACTCAAGGTTTGCTCATTATCACCCTGAATTTTCAGGTTCGAAGTGGTTTTCACTTTCACCTTAACCTTCTTCATGTCGGGCGACATAGTGAATACGTTCACTGGAAGTTTAATGTTTTCCTGTGGCCCAAGTACACGCGGTAGTGTGGCCATAACCATCAAATCGTTACGAACAGGACAAGCCTTTTCCGCCCAGCCGTAAGCGCCCTCGTTGGCAGCAATAACCATAATCCTAACGCTACCAATGTAGTTGGTCATATTGAAGTTGATTTTTTTACGGTCTCCCTTCTCCAGAATATAAGGGCCAAAGAATCTGACAACTGGTTTGAAACGTTGTGCTTGGTCGCCATCGTTGGGTTTAAGGTTATCGTCACCACCAATGGAGATTAAGCGCTCCATTTTACCGCCGTAAGCGCCAATAACATCGTTGTATAAATCCCATGTTTTTACTCCAATTGCCTCGCGGGTGTAGAACTCGGAGTGTGGATTTGGTGTTTTAAACCTATTTATGTCGAGTAAGCCCTCGTCAACCATTGCAAGCGTAAAGCTCATCTTCTTGCCATTCTTCTCTTTAACGATTATCTCAACTGGTTTCTCCGATTTTAACTCATCGGCCATAATAATTTCGGGCTGAAGAATTGTTTCAGGGTTATTTACATCCATTTTGGTGATACCGTAGAGTCGCATTGGCAAATCGTTTGCCTTATCCTTGTGAGGTTGAACTAAGGTTACGTGCAGGTAAACGTTAGGCGCCATATCCTCAGTAGCCTCAATATCTACCACGTTGGTTGCTTGCGATGCATCAACCCAAAACGTTTTTACCACTCTTGAACCATTTTCAATGCTGATTAATGCCCTAGCATTCTCTGCACCGGGGATTGTTAATTTAAACTCATCGCCAACATCACATGTCGATTTATTTGCGGCTATAGCAAGCACATTTGCTCCCCCTGGACGGTTAGCCTGCGACCTACCCGGCTCATATGGCCAATCGAAATAAACATAAGAACCGGCACTGTTGCCAGTTGTTTTGTTGGTTACTTTAACGTAGAAACGCCCCCATTCAGGATAGCTGATTTTGAATTTTACTGTAGCCTTACCGTTTGAAGTGCTGAAACGCTCACGCTTCACCAATCTGTCGTAGCTTTGGCTAACATAGCTGGCATCGCCAGTTTCTGGTTGTTCCCACCACCAACGCCAGTCGAGTTTGAAGATTTCCATCTCAAGGTTGGAGCAGTTCACTGCTTTCCCTTCTGCATTAACTGTTACAACAGATAGCTCTTGGTCTCTATCGGTTTCGAGCCAACCTCTGCCAGGGCTAGGCTGTGGTAAGATAAAGCCAACAAATTCCGAGTATGGATTGAATGTTTTTGAGAATAGGTCGATACTGAAATCGCCACCCTGCTCGAAAACTCGACCCTTAAACACCACGTTAATTGCTGCCGGTGCTTTCTCAGGTTTGCTGATTGTTCCATAAACCTTAGCGTTTCCATCAGCATCGAGTTGTCCCTCCCAAAGCGTGTTGGTTTGTTGTGTGAACTCAATTCCGGGGTCATCGAATGTGTAGTTTGTGTGATTTGGGAATGAGGCTCTAGCCTTACTAGTGGTAATCTCGTATATAGCCTTTAAGTTACCTGCAGTTGCGCCGTGTAACCATTTTGCATTAAGCGATGCGCTGATATTTCCAGACGAAGGAATTTTATCTAAATCGAAATTAATTTTCAAACGATTTGGCTTGATTGTCTCAACTTTTAGGGTTTTGTTGAAAACAGCACCGCCCACTTTTACAGTTGCCTTCCAAGGCCCAGTAGGTGCTTGAGCATCAGTAACCGTTGGGAAGTAGAAGATTCCAATTTCGTTGTTTGCCTGAACAGCCTTCTTCACAAGTAGCCCTTTGGGGTCGCGTAGTTCGAAAATAATTGGATGATTCATTGGCAGTGTTTTGCCCTTATCCTCTAGGATGAATGCGATATGTAGCGAATCGCCTGGACGCCAAACGCCCCGTTCGCCATAAATCATCCCCTTTAATCCACGCTGAACCTCGGAACCACCTACATCGAAGTTGCTAAGAGAGTTCGATGTTCCATTGTCAACCCTTAGGTAACCCTTCATTTTTCCATCGGTAACAGTAACCAGGAATGGCGTGCGCGTTGCTTTAAGTTCCACCAAGCCATCGCCATTGGTAGTTCCTTCAACAATGGTTTGGTTCTGATAATCCGATACACGAACATTTACCCCCGATTTTGCCTTTGCTGTTGGTAAGTCCGATACGGCCACAACCATTCCGCCATCGTTGCCCAGCTTTGCAATAATTCCAAGGTCCGATGATATTACAATTTGCTTAATCATCTTTGATTGTGAGTAGTAAGCGGAGTTGCAAGGATTATCGCGTTCTTCCCAACGATACTCATCGTCGTAGTAGTAATCATAGTCATAATCGTAGTCGTAGCCTGGGCCTTCGTAGTTTTCGGTATTTATTTGCTCCTCAATATCAACGGTTGAGGTTGAACCTTCCTCTGCTTTATCGCTATCGCAGGGGTTTAGAAGTTGTTTCTTGTTGAAACTAATGCCAATTTGATAGATTGCGCCGGGGTCGGCATTGAAAAGTTGGCTCAAATCGAGTGTGTACCTTGCCCACTTGTTAGGAGTAATTACTCCGAGTTGATTTAGATTGATAATTTTCTTGAATACAGGATAGCCTACACGCTTTAACTCGTAAGTTCCGCCAAGTGTGTTAACCTGTAGGTAGTATGGAACGTTATTTTCGTAGATTTTTATAATCTCAATGGTTACGGCCTTTAGGTTAACTGCCTCGAATGGATAAACTAGTCCCTGTGTAGTTGGAAGAATTGAGCCACTTCCAAGCGAGCGTATGCCCGGCTTAACATCCTCAAAGGCAAATGTTTGCGAGTATTCCTCTTTCAATTTATCGCCAATAGCATTCTGAACTCCCCTATTCACTTTAAGGGTACGAACATCCTGAATTGCCTCGGGCAAGTAAACACGAAGCATATTCTTTTTAACCTCGAACTTCAAATCCGAGAAACCATCAATTTCAACTAACCCAGCGAAATCTTGGTCAGTGCTCAACAAGTCGGAGAAAACAATCAGCACCGATTGCTGAGGCGATTGTGTTACCTTGGAGCTAATAACAACGAAACTGCCAAGCTCAGGAACATCGAACGATGCCTCTCCCTTTGAGTTCCCATCAATTTCCGATGCATCCCACTTAACCTCCACCAAACCTTTGTTTCGTGTACGTTCAATACCTTTAACGTGTAAACGGTATGTATTTGCTGCTTCGGCAGGGTCAAGCACTATCTCTGCAGATTTATTGTTATAATTTGCTTCAATGCATTTCTTAAGTTTGTCGATATCTGCAGCATCGGCAGTTTGCACTAATCCTTCAAGGCTGTAAATATTTGGATTCTCAGTGCTTTCAACATAAAGTCCCTCAAAGTCAATGGAAATTGATTGTGGAATAATACGGAAGCTGAAATCGAACTTTTTGAATCGCGATTCACGCACCTCAAATAGCTTACCTAGCGCAAATGATGATGTGTAAATTTCGCCTGATTTCATAGGTTCTTCAGGACGAAACTCTACGGTTTGCGCATCAACCCAGTAGGCCTTACCATCAATAGATGGTGAAAAGTCGAACAAATCCTCCTTAACCTCATCACCTGCGGCAGTGAACGACGCGGCAGGTTGCGCAAGTTTAAATGTGATGAAGGAGTTTGCTGGGATTAATCCCGAGGTGTAAGCCGTGATGTACTCCCCAAAAGATGGGTCAACTTCAGCGATAACCTCCTTTTTCTTTTTACACGCGGTTTGGCCAATTACCAATGCGCTGATTGTAATTAGGAGCAAATATCTTGATATGCTCCATAGCTTACTGTTTTTCATAAGGTTTATGGGTTGATTTATTATTGTTTTTTTATTTTTCTAAATGCATATAAAATTAATCAACTTTTTGGGTTGAAAAAGGAACCTCAGCAAAATATTCGGTAACGTTTAACTTTTAACGTTTCACAAAATATTATCTTTGTGTCACGTTTCTAAAAATCAACTATTATGTCACTAGAAGAAAAAATCAACCAGGATATCAAGGCCGCCATGATGGCCAAAGAAAAAGTAAAACTTGAAGCGCTTCGCGCTATTAAAAGTGCCATCTTACTTGCAAAGACCGATGGAGAGCATAAAGATTCACTTTCAACCGATGTTGAAATGAAGATTTTACAAAAGCAGTACAAACAACGCAAAGATGCCGCCGAGCAATATATTCAGGCTGGCCGTCAGGAATTGGCTGATAAAGAATTGGCAGAAGCAGCATTTATTGAAGAGTATCTTCCCAAAATGCTTAGTGCAGTTGAACTAAAAGTAGAGTTAGTAAAAATAATTGAGCAGGTTGGCGCAAAAGCACCATCGGATATGGGAAAAGTAATGGGCGTTGCCTCAAAAGCATTGGCTGGAAAGGCTGATGGAAAAGCAATTTCTGAAATGGTTAAGCAGATACTTGCTGGCGCTTAATCCTCAATAGACCTAAACTTATCGGTACCTTCAACTCGTTCGAGTTCGGTACCGATTTTTTGTTTTATATAGGGAATGATTGCTGGGTCGCAATTGGCAATATAGTTTAGGTCAAACATCATAAAGTGATACTCATTATCTACATACTCTTCGGTTTCTGTCCCTGAGTAAAAACGCCATCCGCTATCGTCCTCATCCTCGGGTTTTTCCTTGTGCATATAGCCAACAGGTAATCCGTCAACTGTAACCATGTCGGAGGCATAGCAGTATAGTTTGTGTGGAATTAGTTCCTTAACCTCTTCGGGTTTGAGTTTGTATTTGAACGACATTGATTACCATTTAATTTTGTGCAAATTTAAGGTTTTTGTGTTATGAACAAGGAATGTTAAGTGATGATTTTAAATTAAAAAATACAGCGAAAAAAAGTGACAAACACTTCCTCCTATTATAAATAAATGAAAAACACCATGAAAAAACGGGTATTCATCCTTAAGATAAAAGAAAACTCCAGAGAAATACGCCAAACACCCAGCCAGCAAAAACCAAAGAGGCAATGCAGGAGTGTTTCTTATAAGAGGAATTAGTGCAAATATTACTACCCAGCCCATTAGCACGTAAAGCCATGCCGATAGTTTCCTGTGCTTTGGAGAGTAGAACCAAATCTTGAAAACAACACCTGCAATGGCAATAGCCCATTCAATCCCAAATATTATCCATCCCTGCCATCCTTTAATTGCCAGTATTGCAAATGGCGTGTAAGTTGCTGCAATGAGTATGTAGATTGACGAGTGGTCAAATTTATTCAGGTTAACTTTTTTTCGAGGATTAACTGCACCATGGTATAGGGTTGACGCCATGTAAAGATTTATCAACCCAGCTCCAAAAATGCTATAGGTGACAATGTGCCATGCAGTTCCATGAATAGCACCTCGAATAATTAGTAAAACTGTTGCTGCGATTGCCAATAAAACTCCAATACCGTGCGATGTGCTATTTGCAATTTCTTCAGCCTTCTTCAGCCTTTTCTTTTGATAGGTCACAAATCGTAATTTGAAATTAGGAAACAAATATTAAACAAACATCAACAAACTAGCAGCCATAACCATCATTCCAGAGATTAAACCGTAAATGGAGAGGTGATGCTCGCCATACTCACGAGCGGCTGGCAAGAGCTCATCCAACGAAATGAAAACCATAATTCCGGCTACACCAGCAAATAGAATTCCGAAGGTTAGAGGACTCATAATTGGCATCAGAACCAAATACCCTACAATAGCACCAACAGGTTCGGCTAGTCCAGAAAGGAACGATAAGCGAAAAGCCTTTTTCCTGTCGCCAGTTGCAAAAACAATAGGAACCGAAACTGCAATTCCCTCAGGAATGTTGTGAATAGCAATAGCAATGGCAATAGCAATACCCAGCGATGGATTTTCCAATGCAGCAGTGAAAGTTGCCAAACCCTCAGGGAAGTTATGAATACCAATAGCCAGCGCAGTGAAAACCCCCATTCGCATCAGTTTCTTATTGCGGACAGGCTTGTTATCAAGTTCCTCAACTGTGTGAATCTCGTGAGGGTTCTCGGCCGAGGGAATAAACTTATCGATAAGCGCAATAACCAGCATACCACCAAAAAACGATATTACTGTTAAAGTGGTGCCACCCATTTTGCCAAGAGGTATAATTAGTGATTCTTTGGCCTTCTGAAAAATCTCCACAAACGAAACGTAAATCATTACTCCTGCCGAAAAACCCAACGCCACCGACAAAAACTTAGTGTTGGTGTGTTTTGTAAAAAAAGCAATTGCACTACCAATTCCGGTCGACAAACCTGCAAAAAGAGTTAAACCAAAAGCTATTAAAATCGCATTAAAATTTTCCATAGTTACAAAAGTTGAATGTGGATAAACCCTAAAAGGAATTAAATGTTCAGCAAATTTGCGAATTTAACTTTTCTATCTCGTCATCGAAATTAATGAGCGAATACTTTGATTTTATTTCGTTAATCGATGCAATGGTTTGATTGATAAATTTTTGATGTTCACTCGTGTTTGGGTTAAATGGCCGATGACCAACGGCTTGCTTTATTCTATGAATTTTAGCCAAAAGTTCTTTCGACTCTTTATCCAGAAATGCGCTCTCGAACTTGCCCCAAATATACTCAATAGCCTTTGATGAAGGATGAAGCATATCGTCATCGTAAAACCTATAGTCGCGTAAATCGTCCATCATTATCTCGTAGCTGGGAAAGTAAAATGCGTTATTTGGATATTTAGCAATAAGTTTATGTACAGCTACAATAAGCGTAGCCTTGCTTAGCTGATTACCTTCGGCTCCATCCTTCCAGTGGCGAATTGGGCTAACTGTAAAAATTATTTTCAGGTTGGTGTTTCGTTTTAACAATTTCTCAATTAATGCTGACCAAATTTCCACAACCTCCTCAACGCTCATAATTTGATGCTCGAATTCCTTGGCGGGAATCTTATGGCAATTGGCCACAACACTATTGGTTTGTTTTAGCCTATACAGCCGCGCTGTACCAAAGGTCACGATTAAGTTTTGAAGTTTGTTTAAAAACAAATGAGCATTGCCAATAGCGCTATTCATATTGCTTAAGCACTCGTCCTTGTTAGGATTCGAGAACCTTGTGTGAAAATCGTAATTGTACCAAAGTCCCTTGCTAAAATGAATATCGTCCAACTCATACTGCTTATTCTCAAGGATAGACTCAAGGCTTTTATGAATCGACAAAGGATTATAAACAACACCAAAGGGATTTACCAATGCGGGCATCTTATTCTCCCGCATAATAGCCCCAATATTCTCTGTAAAACACGACCCAATGAAAAGCGACGGAGAATTAAATCCAATACTAAAGGGATACTTAGGGATTTCAACCTCGGTTCTAAACTTCATTTTTCTTTAGTTGTTTTTCTATCCAATCCTTAATTTGATTGAAAACCTCACTTTTTACTTCTTCGTTGTGAATTTCATGGTAAAGTTCGGGCCACTCAATGTATGTAGCATTTGGAATGCTGCTCGACACTTTGTTGGTAGCGCTAGCCGATGTAACCGTATCGGCACTACCGTGCATTAGCAATGCATGGATTTTGATTCTGTGGGAATTTTTGAGTGCATATTTTCCCGCATCGGTTATTGCAGTGTACAGTCTAGGTGTAATTCTTCCATGAATTAGTGGGTCTGTAGCATACTTGCGCACTTCCTCATCAACATGCGTAATTTGCTCAGGGGTAATTGGCGACTTAAAAGGATAAAATGGCAGAACAACGTTCATCATCTTAGCCAAAACCTCCATGTATTTTGGAGCAGGAGTTGCAAGTTCAATCCAAGGCGAAGTGGCAATTAGTAGTTTAATGTTCGAATCTCTGCGAATAGCGTAATTAATTGCAATATTACCACCCATACTATGCCCGTAAAGTATTATTGGCAGGTTAGGGAATTGCTCCTTTATTTTAGTTATGGCCAAATCGACTTCGAGTAACAACTGCTCATAATGCCTGATGTGCCCAGGCTGTCCATCGGACATTCCGTGTCCAAAATGGTCCCACGAAAAAAACGCATAGCCATTGTATGAGAATTGCTTTGCCCAATGCATATATCGCCAAGAATGCTCGCCATGGCCGTGAACCAAAAGAATTATAGCTTTGGGCTGCGACACTGGCAGCATATACCAAGCAAAAAGTTTATGCCCTTTGGATGTGGTCCACCATTGCTTTACTGCTTCCATATAACAGATTGTTTCGGATAGTTTTTTCTAGTTAAAATTTAGTCCCAAACATACTTCCAGGAACCATCGGGTTGACGTTTCCAAACCGTGTGGAATGTTCCTGTGGCTTTTATTGGGTTACCAGTTGAATCCTTTGCCTCAAAGGTATAGTGTCCGTACGTATATCCCAAATCGCCACTTGCTGCAACATCCACAAAATCGGCCTCCCACTCTAGCGCAACATCTTTATAGCGAGGATGTCCGTAATTTTCCTCGATTTCTTTTTTACCTTTTATTAAAGTCTCGTTCCCGCGGCGAATAACTGCGTTGGAATCAGCAAAGAAAGTAAACCCAGCCTGCATCCCTTGCTCTTTCACCATTTTGGCAAAATCACGTTCGGCTTGAATGATTTCTTGCTTGAACTGTTGTTTGTCGGCCATACTATTCTTGTTTGTACAGGATAATGTAACCAAACTAAAAAGGATTAAAGTTAGTATAAACCTATTCATATATTGTTTGTTTTAAATAAGTATTAAATCAAAACAATCGTAAATTAAGAAATAATTTGGATTGATTATCAAGTTTTAGCAACTAATTACCTGTCTTAAAATCCAAATAGTATGTCTCTTTCATCGGATACCCATTTTCATCAACAAAGAATTCAGCAGGGAAAGAAATTGAATATGTTGAGTTTGGTTTAAGGTTAACAGGAAAATTCCACTCCATTTTTGTTTCTTTATTCCAGAAAGCTTTTCTATTGTCTTCTCTCTTTGGATAATACTTTTTTCCTTTTTTACCCCAACTAGCACCATTATTGTTGATATTCATTGGGGAATTAAACGTTACTACAATGAAGTTTGTAGATGAGTTGACATTAGTTGCACCATTGGGTATATTTGATGAAATAATTTTTGTAACAAAGCAGGATTCGTAATCTTTTTTAATCTGCTCAAGCGATAATTCTTTAATATTCTTAGCAATTTCGGGCATAAAACTACTCAGTGTAGAATATTTATCTCTGCTCATATCGTAAACATCAAGCCAGTCAATCATCCTGTCAATCCACAAGAACCCGTTAGTCCTTTCATCAGCAATAAGTAATTTAATTTTCGGGGAGCCAACTTTTTTTTGTTGAAAATACTTGATTGTACAAGCCCTTACAAGCATTTCGTACATAACTGTTTTAGAATCACCGTAAGCTTGTGCTTTAAATAAACTTGGGTTTAGATTATATAACTGTTTAACTTCCTTCTGGAAATAATGATAGTATTTATCAATCAAAGGATTGCAAAAAGAATGGTTTAATTCATGAACAAGCACACTCAAAACACTTTTTGAAAAAATGGGGTTTCCTAAACTATCTATTTCCCAAATACCCATAATTGCATAAATATTCTCACTTCCATTGTTGTAAGTGATTTTTGGTCCGTAGTTACCTATATTTGTAAGACTAACAATAATGTTGGGCTCTTCGCTGGTTTTAACTCCGTAAAAATCTTCAAACCACCTTGTGTCCAATTCCTTTAGGAGATGATTAAAGTTCTCTGTTGCGATAGAGTATATTGCTGAATGATTTTGGAAAAACTGGTGAAAGTTCGACTCCCGATAAAATTGATTAAGGTATATTAAAAATGTCTTAGCATTTTTGGTTCCCCAGCGCGAATCCAAGTTATCGATGCTAGCATTAGGCAAAAATCTTATGCTATCAGTTATTTCGATATTTATTGCCATCGACATTACGGCATTATATGAAACGCCACGCTTTGCTCTTAACTTTTCTGCAAACTTAACCACATTGTGGTTTTTGAAGTTAGCAAAATATTCATTTATCTCTTTAGAATAACTGGGCAAGGTATTGTTTATGTACTCATCGGCTTCTGCTAAACGGAAAACAATACCCAGCAACTCTGTGCGCTCATCAACAACTGGTGTTAATTTATTGTTTTGGGAATAAGTTAGGTAGGTTGTTGTGGTTAGGATAAGGAAAAGCCATACTTTCTGCATACTGATAAATAAAATTTGTTAGACATTATTAAGGTCAATAAAGATAAGTATTGCGCAATTATGTGCTATAATTTTTGGGGAAATATTTTTTTTGGTTTGGCTTTGAATCATTAAAAACATATTTTGCAAACCTATTATACCCAAAGTTTAACCTTTAACTATAACCAATATGCAATTCAAAAACATGAGTTTGCGCCTTAGGATGCTTATTCTCTTACTTGGAATTTCCACCATTGTTTACCTATTTGTGTTTATATATCTTATCAGGAGCAGTCAGCAAGACAGTCTGGATAATGCTCACAAGTATGTAAGTACTCTTGTAACGGAATCGGCAAGAAGCTTTCAAGACCAGCTCAACAACGAGCTAAGTGTTACCAAAACGTTGGCAGTTGCAATGCAGGGGTTTGTCAATGCCGATGATAAATGGCGTTTATCCGTTCAAAAGCAGATGCAGTACGATGTGCTTAAAAAGCATAAGAATATCCGTTCGCTTTGGGTTAACTGGGATTTATCTAAGTTTGATAGAAGAAGCGGCTCAAAAGGCCGATTGCGATGCACATATTACTGGGAAAACGAAACTATACTCTATAGGCAGGACACCGCATCGTTCGAGAATCTTTCCGATAAGAGTTTGTGGGTAACAAAAAATTTGACCGGGAATACAATCCTTGAGCCCTATCTTTATAAGTATCGTACCACCGACGATAGAAAATACACATGACCAGCCTTATCAGTCCAATTGTGTACAATGGCCAATTGGTTGGAACAGTGGGCTGCGATATTGATTTAACTGAGATGAAGGAACGGGTTGATAAACTTCAACTTTTCAGCAACAGTTACTCATTTCTTCTATCTAATAGTGGTATATACGTTTCTCATCCCGACACTTCGGTAATTGGCAAAACTATGGCAGAAATCAATGCTGAGGAGGATAAGGCCCAGCACATTTCCGAGAAAATTGCCAAAGGCGAAGCCTTCACAATATCAGCAACCCATTCCGATACAGGCAAAGAGGTTGTTGCCTACTTCAATCCAATAACAATGGAAGGTTCGGATTCTCCTTGGTGTTTGGGCGTTATGGTTATTATTGATGATGTTTTAGACGAATCTAGGTCGCGCGGGATTGCGCTTTTTATAGTGGGAATAGTAGGTTTAATTCTTATAACGCTTGTTATTGGAATTGTTTCAACACAAATCTCAACAAGAGTTATTAAAGGGGTGAACTTTGCTTCGCAAATAAGCAATGGCGATTTGAACGCTACAATGGACGATAACTCTGGCGATGAAATTGGACAGCTATCCAAATCGCTCTCCAGTATGGCCAATCGGCTTAGGGATACATTCAAAAGCATTGGCAATGTTTCCGATGAAATTATTGACTCTGGCCAAACAATGAATACTAGCACCGAAGCTCTAAATACCACTGTTGAAGAATTGTCAAATACGTCTACCGATGTTTCCGATGCAGTCCGCAAGGTTACACAGTCCATTGAGCAGAGTAACTCCAACGTTCAAAAAGCTCGCGAAATTTCCTTAACAGCAGTTTATACAATCCAGAAAGGAACTGAGATATCGCAACAGGCTTTGGATGCTATGACTAAGGTTACAAACAAGATTCAGGTAATTAACGATATTGCATTTCAAACCAATATCCTTGCGCTGAATGCGGCAGTAGAAGCCGCTCGTGCAGGTGAACACGGCCGTGGATTTGCTGTGGTTGCTGGCGAGGTCCGCAAATTGGCAGAACGTTCAAAACAGGCCGCATCGGAAATTGTTGATCTTTCACGCACAAGCCTTTCAACCGTTGATGAGGTTAGAACAGTTATGGAATTGTTGGTTTCTGAAATCAACAAAACTGCAGATATTACCGTTGAAATTGCCCGCAACTTTGAACAGCAGCTTGAGCAAACTCATACTATCAATGAGTCCATGTCAAAACTTAACGATGTTAGCAACATGACAGGCGATGCGGCACGCGATTTAGCTTCGTACTCCGAGCGTTTGCTTCAACTTGCAGGCAATTTAAAGGAAACGGCTAAGCATTTCCATTATTAATATGGCATCTATAAAAGTTATAAGGTTTGGCACTTACAAAGTGCTAAACCTTTTTTATATTTTTAAACTTCACATAAATTGACATAAAACATCACCAATAACATTTAATTTTCTTTTCAATTTACATTCAAACTGAATATCTTTGCCGTTAATTTAGATTAATTCTAATTTGATTGTTATTTTTTAAACAATAGCCAGTAAGGGTTGTTATACATTGTGTAAATTGATTTATAGATTAAAACGCTATTAAATACAAATGGCAAACGAACAGGATAAAATACTTGATGAGGTAACGGGTTCGGAGTACAAATACGGCTTTGTTACCGAAATCGAAACCGAAACAATTCCCAAGGGACTTAACGAGGATGTTGTTCGCATTATCTCCGAGAAAAAAGGCGAACCAGAATGGATGCTGGAATTCCGACTAAAGGCATTCCGTCATTGGCAAACCATGGAGATGCCCGAGTGGGCTCATCTGCAAATTCCTACTATCGATTATCAGGATATAATTTACTACGCTGCACCAAAGCAAAAAGCAACGCTGAATAGTTTGGATGAGGTTGACCCAATTCTTAAGGAAACCTTCGATAAACTTGGGATTCCACTCGAGGAGCAAAAAATGCTTTCGGGGGTTGCGGTTGATGCGGTTATGGATAGCACATCGGTTAAAACTACTTTCCGCGAAACATTGGCTGAACAAGGTATAATTTTCTGCTCAATGAGCGAGGCCATAAGGGAGCATCCCGATTTGGTTAAAAAATATTTAGCTTCGGTTGTTCCTGTTACCGACAACTACTTTGCAGCGCTTAACTCGGCAGTTTTCAGCGATGGTTCTTTCTGTTATATCCCAAAAGGAGTGCGTTGCCCAATGGAACTAAGCACATACTTTCGCATAAACGCATCGAACACAGGGCAGTTTGAGCGCACGCTAATTGTTGCCGATGATGAGAGTTACGTTTCGTACCTTGAGGGCTGCACCGCTCCAATGCGCGACGAGAATCAGCTCCACGCTGCGGTTGTGGAAATTGTTGCTCACGAAAATGCAGAGGTGAAGTACTCAACTGTTCAGAACTGGTACCCTGGCGATAAAAATGGCAAGGGTGGCATTTACAACTTTGTTACTAAACGAGGAATTTGCAAAGGAAAAAACAGCAAAATTTCTTGGACTCAGGTTGAAACGGGTTCTGCCATTACTTGGAAGTATCCAAGCTGCATATTGCTAGGCGACAACTCTTACGGAGAGTTCTACTCGGTGGCAGTTACAAACAACCACCAGCAAGCCGATACTGGTACCAAAATGATTCATATTGGTAAGAATACCCGTAGTAGAATTGTATCGAAAGGTATATCGGCTGGGGTTAGCAATAACAGTTATCGTGGTTTGGTTAAAGTTCTTAAAGGTGCCGATAATGCCCGCAACTTCTCGCAATGCGACTCTTTGCTTTTAGGCGATAAGTGCGGAGCACATACATTCCCTTACCTTGAGGTTGATAATCCCACCGCAATTGTTGAACATGAGGCTACAACCTCAAAAATTGGCGAGGACCAAATTTTCTACTGTAACCAGCGCGGATTATCCACCGAGGATGCTGTAGGGCTAATTATCAATGGCTACGCCAAGGAAGTATTGAATAAACTGCCAATGGAATTTGCCGTTGAGGCACAAAAGTTACTGCAAATTAGTTTGGAAGGAAGTGTAGGATAGAGGAGGAATTGGAAGAAGATATATTGAAGTTAAAGGAAGTGAGAGGAATATAAAAGAAGTTAAACGAATAAAGGGAATATTATGAATCAGAGGACCCCAACAAACGTTTTTACAGACTTGTTAGTTTGGCAAAAGGCTCACAAAATGGTTCTTTTTGTTTATTCTCTAACAAAAAGGTTTCCTCATGAGGAAGTTTATGCTTTAACATCCCAATTCCGAAGATCTGCAATCTCTGTTCCTGCAAACATTGCTGAAGGCTACAAAAGAAAAGGCAAGCGAGATAAACTTAAGTTCCTAAATATTGCACAAGGGAGCTTGGAGGAGTCGCGTTACTATGGAATACTTAGCAAAGATTTAGAATATATTAATATTGAACAATTTGAAAAGTTAAACCAGAGTATTAATGAAGTGAGTTATCTTTTGAATTCCTATGCTTCAACAATTTCTAGAAACGCAAAATCGAATTCATCTAACTCCCTCTAAATTCATTTAACTTCATCAAATTCTTATTTAAATAAATTGTCAAACCTATAAAGTTAAAATAAATGCTAGTTATCAAGGATTTACACGCAAAAATAAACGATAAAGAGATACTAAAAGGTATCAACCTAGAGGTAAAACCCGGAGAGGTTCACGCCATTATGGGACCTAACGGCTCAGGCAAAAGCACTCTTGCATCGGTGTTAACCGGTAGGGAGATTGTTGAAGTAACCCACGGTTCTGTTACATTCAACGGAAAGGATGTTTTGGAAATGTCTGCAGAGATTCGCTCTCGTGAAGGAATTTTCCTAAGTTTCCAGTATCCTGTAGAGATTCCAGGCGTTAGCATGGTTAACTTTATGAAGGCTGCAGTGAACGAGCATCGCAAGTACCGTAACCTAGAGCCTCTTTCCGCATCGGATTTTCTAAAGCTTTTACGTGAGCGTAAAGAGTTGGTAGAGATTGATTCCGCTCTTACAAACCGTTCGGTAAACGAGGGTTTCTCTGGTGGAGAGAAAAAGAAAAACGAAATTTTCCAAATGGCTATGCTTGAGCCGAAGTTATCAATCCTCGATGAGACTGACTCTGGCTTGGACATTGATGCGTTGCGCGTTGTGGCTAACGGTGTAAATAAATTGAAGACTGCCAACAATGCTACAATAGTTATTACTCACTACCAAAGGCTTTTGGACTACATTGTTCCTGATTTTGTTCACATTCTTTACAACGGACGTATTGTTAAAAGTTCGGGCAAGGAACTAGCACTTGAGCTTGAAGAAAAAGGATACGATTGGATTAAGAACGGGAATTAGTTGTTCGTTGATGGTTGTTCGTAAATTAAATCAGCCACTAAATCCTAATAGTCAATCAGTCAAATAGTCAAAAAAGATGAGCAAAACTGCCACACAAAATATAAAGGATGAAATGGTGAACCTTTACCTCGATAATCTGGATTTGATTTCGGAGGGAAGTTCAGCATTAATGAATCATCACCGCGAGGAGGCAATTCAGAATTTCAGAATACTTGGCTTGCCAAATCAAAAAAACGAGAAGTATAAGTACTCCAAAATTGAATCGATATTCAGTTACGAGTACGAGAAATACTTTGCACCTAAAAATATCACTTTTAAGGTTGAAGATATTTTCCGCTGCGATATTCCTGAGCTCGACACACATCTTGCATTGGTTTTGAATGGCTTTTACCTTCCAAACCCCAACAGACTTCAGGTACTTGATAATGGAATTGTGATTGGAAGCATTATTGATGCGGCTGCAAAATATCCAGACCTATTCGAAAAGCATTACAATGCACAGGCTGAGAACAATGCCGATGGACTTGTTGCTTTGAACACCGCATTTGCTCAGGATGGTGTATTTATCTATGTTCCCAAGGGTGTTGTTTGCACAAAGCCAATACAAATCATCAACCTATTGATGTCGGATGAAAATTTGTTAGTTCAGTACCGCAACTTGATAGTACTTGAGGAATCGAGCCAAGCAAACGTGCTGGTTTGCGACCACTCCCTATCGCCAAAACGATTCATATCGAACGTTGTAACGGAGATTGCTGTTGGAGCAAACTCTCAGTTGGAGTTTGTAAAAATGCAGAACGAGCATAACGAATCCAACCAACTTACACACACTTACGTTAAGCAGGAGCGCGACTCAAAGATGATTTCAAACGTGCTATCGTTACACGGTGGATTTATCCGCAACAATCTGAATATGCAACTTGCAGGTGAGGGCGCCGATGCTCACGCTTATGGATTGTACCTAACGGACCGTACACAGCATACCGACAATTACACATTTATTGACCACGCTGTGCCAAATTGCACCAGCAATGAGCTGTACAAGGGCATTCTCGACGACCAAGCAACAGGAGCATTTAACGGCAGAATATTAGTGCGCAGGGATGCTCAGAAAACACAAGCATACCAATCGAACAACAACCTTCTGCTCACGGCCGATGCTAAGATGAACACCAAGCCTCAACTTGAGATTTATGCCGATGATGTAAAATGTTCGCACGGTGCCACAATTGGTCAAATTGATTACGATGCATTGTTCTATATGCGTGCTCGCGGAATAGGCGAACGCGAAGCAAAATTACTGTTGATGTTTGGCTTTGCCCACGAGGTAGTTAAGCGAGTTTCGATAGAATCGTTGCGTGAACGTGTTGATGACTTGGTTAACAAGCGATTACGCGGTGAATTATCGCGCTGCCATAATTGTCCAATGCATTGCTGTTAAATGGTTATTATTAACCTTTGCGTCTTAGCGTTTTAAACGCAAAGGCACTAAGACGCAAAGAAAGACAATAGAATATGTCCGATTTTATTACAAGATTAGCCGATATTCGTAAGGATTTCCCAATTCTATCGCGCGAAGTGTATGGCAAGCCTTTGGTGTATTTCGATAACGGTGCAACAACCCAAAAGCCAAAGGTTGTGCTCAATACCATTGAAAAATTCTACAACTCAATCAATGCAAACATTCATCGTGGAGTTCATAAGTTAAGCGCAGAATCGACCGAGGAGTACGAAAAAGCACGTGAGGTGATTAGAGAATTCCTCAACGCAGAGAAATCATCGGAGATAATTTTCACTTCAGGAACAACGGCATCTATCAACTTGGTGGCCTTCTCCTTTGGCGAGGTATTCGTAAAATCGGGCGATGAGGTAATTGTTACCGAAATGGAGCATCACTCAAACATTGTTCCTTGGCAACTGCTCTGCGAGCGCAAAGGGGCAAACCTTAAGGTTCTCCCTTTCGATGAGAATGGTGAACTTAAAATTGATATGCTTGAGTTGCTCATCACTCCTAAAACCAGAATACTTTCAGTAACACACGTTTCAAATACACTGGGTACAGTTAACCCAATAAAGCAGATAATCGAAATTGCCCACAGGCATAATGTTCCAGTCCTTATTGATGGAGCACAAGGCGTAAAGCACGGAATAATTGATGTGCAAGACCTAGATGCCGATTTCTATGCATTCTCTGGTCATAAAATTTATGGTCCAACAGGAATTGGTGTGCTTTACGGTAAGGAGAAATGGCTAAGCCAAATGGTTCCATGGCAGGGCGGTGGCGATATGATTGCAACTGTATCGTTCGCTAAAACCACGTTCAACGAGTTGCCATTCAAGTTCGAGGCTGGAACAGCCAACTACATTGGCGCTGCTGGACTTGCAGCCGCAATTAACTACTACAAATCTGTTGGAATTGAGCAGGCTACTGCTTACGAAACAGAGCTGTTGAACTATGCAACAAAGAAACTTCTTGAGATTGATGGCTTAAGAATTATTGGTACTGCAACTGATAAGGCCTCCATAATCTCATTTATTTTAAAGGATATTCACCCCTACGATACTGGAATGATACTCGATAAAATGGGAATAGCGGTTCGCACGGGCAACCATTGCACTCAACCTGTTATAGACCATTTTAAAATCGACGGAACAGTTCGAGCATCGTTGGCATTCTACAACACTTATGAGGAGGTTGATAGACTGGTTGAGGGTGTTACCAAGGTTAAGGAGATGTTTGGGTAATTATTCGTTAGTAGGATTCAACTAAAGCCTAATAAGCAAATTACTATCTTTGTAGAAAAAAAGGATATGACACTTAACGAAGTTCAGGATAGCATTATAGATGATTTTAGTTTATTCGACGATTGGATGGACCGCTACCAGCAGTTAATTGAGTTGGGAAAGGATTTACCACCAATTGATGAAAAGAAACGCACCGACCAGTACCTTATCAAGGGTTGCCAGAGTAAAGTTTGGCTAGATGCTGACTTGGTTGATGGCAAAGTCCAATTTACCGCCGATAGCGATGCCATAATCACCAAAGGTATTGTTTCGCTGCTCATCAAGGTTCTCACAAATAGAACTCCACAGGAAATACTCGATGCCGACCTGTACTTTATCGATAAAATTGGGTTGAAGGAAAACCTATCGCCTACCCGAAGCAATGGATTGGTTGCGATGGTTAAACAAATGAGGATGTATGCATTGGCTTTTCAAGCCAAAGGCAACAATGCCTAAACTTAAATTAAATTCGATTGTTTTTCTGAAAAACACATCAATATGGAACTACGCGACGAATTAGCAATTCAAACCGACATTGTTAAGACACTAAAAAACATACACGACCCCGAAATCCCCGTTAACATTTACGATTTGGGGTTAATTTACGACATTGACGTAGATGAGAACCGAAAGGTAACAATCACGCTAACGCTAACTGCCCCCAACTGTCCAATGGCCGACCAACTCATTGAAGAGGTAGAGGAAAAGGTCTCCAAAATTGAGGGCGTAACTGGCGCAGTTATCAAACTAACATTCGACCCACCTTGGGATAAAAGCCGTATGAGCGATGAGGCTATGTTGGAGTTAGGTTTCTTATAAAGGTATTAAGGTGGTAGCAAAACCACCTTTTTCTTTATATCTTGCACGCATAAAATACAGAACAATTGGAAAGTCAAAAGAAATCATACCTATATGCTTCGCTCGTAATCCTTTTTTGGGGGACATCGGCTACTGCATTCAAACTAGGCTTGAAATCGTTCAATTACGTACAACTTCTGTTTTGGTCATCGCTGTCGGCAACGGTTATTCTTTTTTCAATACTACTATTTCAAAATAAGGGTAAAGAGTTACTATCAACTAACAGGAAGCAACTAGGAAATTCGATACTAGAAGGATTTCTAAACCCATTTCTTTATTACTTTGTACTTTTTAAGGCTTACAGCTTGTTGCCTGCACAGGTTGCACAACCCTTAAACTATGTTTGGCCAATAATACTTGTGCTGCTTGCAGCTGTTTTCCTTAAGCAAAAGCTCCATTGGTACGACTTTGCTGCGCTTTTTTTAAGTTTTATCGGAGTTGTTTTTATTTCATCGCAAGGTAGTATTAATGTTTTCTCAGCAAGCAATCCGCTTGGCGTAACACTTGCTTTAATCAGTTCAATAGTATGGGCATCGTTCTGGATAATCAATGTAAGAGACAAGGATAGAGACGAGGTTGTTAAACTATTCCTAAGCTTTGGCTTTGCCACTGTATTTTGCTTAGCCCCAATGCTTATGTTCGATGGCTTTAATTCGCTTCCTTTGAATGGATTATTGGCATCAATTTATATTGGAGCATTTGAAATGGGTATAACTTTTGTGCTTTGGTTAAAAGCGATGAAATATGCTACTAACACAGCTAAGTTGGGAAACTTCTCGTATCTAGTACCTTTTGTTGCTCTAATGTTTGTAAGTTTGATTTTAAAAGAAAAGGTAATTTGGACTACTCTGGTTGGTTTATTTATTATAATTGGGGCTATTTTATTTCAGCAATATATTGGTAAAAATAAAAGAATATAATACTTAGGTATGAACAAATTTAAATTTCTATTTCTGACCCCTATAATTGTTCTTGCACTGTTATCGTGCGAGAAAGAAGAAGATTATGAAGTTAATGTTAACAAGGAACTTTATAGCATAATGAAAGAGTACTACCTATGGTACAATCAAATGCCCGCTGTTAATCCCGATGATTTTTCGTCGCCAGTAGAGTTAATGGATGCACTCCGAGTAAATCCACCCGACAAGTGGAGCTATGTCACAACCCGAACCGAGTTAGAAGCCTACTACAATCAAGGTGCATACGTTGGTTTTGGGTTTGGTTCTGGGTTCAATATCTATGGGGAACTATTCCTTTCATTTGTTTTTAATAACTCTCCCCTTTATGCCCAAGGCATAAATAGAGGATGGCAAATAATCAGTATTGATGGACAAACTCCAACCCCAGAGAATTACTCATCGCTAATAGGCCCAAGTGAGGCAGGTGTGAGCAAAACCTTTGTTTTTAAATCGCCAGCAGGAACCACACATGAATACACTTTCACTAAAGCCGCAATATCAATGAACACAGTATTGATGGATACGGTATACACTTTTGACGCTAAAAAAATTGGGTATTTTGTCTTAGAAAGTTTTATTTCAACTACAAAAGATGAATTAACCTCTGTTTTTGCAGATTTTAAATCAAAAGGAGTTTCTGAACTTATTGTTGATTTACGTTACAACGGAGGTGGACAAGTTAGCACATCTGCGTACCTTGCGAATCTAATTGGAGGAAGCGTTGCATTTGGCAATATTTATACAAAATCATACCATAACGATAAACTTAGCAGAGAAAACAGCTATATCACGTTTAATACTGAAAATAACTCTTTGCAGTTAAACAAGGTTACTTTTATAACAACTCAAGGTTCAGCATCGGCCAGTGAACTCTTGATAAATGGACTAAAACCATTCCTAGATGTAACTCTGGTTGGTGAGAAAACTCACGGAAAACCTGTAGGAATGTACACATTCACATTCAACGACCCCAGCATTGACTGGGCTTTTGTACCGATTTGCTTCACAATGCGAAATGCCAACAACGAAGGCGATTATTACGATGGAATTCCCGTAAATATTAATGCTGCTGATGACATTACGCTGCCCTTTGGCGACGTGAATGAGGCCAGTTTAAATGCAGCCTTGCTAAATATTGGCGTTACATTACCAAAATCATCAAAATCTTTAGTTGTTAAAGATTTCAAACCTACTGTAGGTAAAGGGTTAAATGCAGAAATTGGTGCATGGTAATAAAGTTCAACAAAAAAAATGACTACAGGCAAACTATCCGAAAATAAAGAGAAAATAATCCTTGGAATTGACCCCGGAACAAATATTCTAGGATACGGGATTATTGCCGGGAGTGGTAAAAATAATATGCGGTTGATTGTGCTTGGTGTTATTGAACTTGGAAAATACGGCGACCATTACCTTAAACTAAAAACCATTTACGAACGGGTCCAGATGCTGGTTGATAAGTACTTACCCGATGAAGTTGCCATAGAAGCACCTTTCTTTGGTAAGAATGTTCAGAGTATGCTAAAGTTGGGAAGGGCTCAGGGCGTTGCAATGGCTGCAGTGCTATCGCGCTCAATACCAATTTTTGAATACGCACCTCGTAAAATAAAGCAATCCATAACAGGGTCGGGCAGCGCATCAAAGGAGCAGGTAGCCGAAATGCTTAAAACCATTCTGAAGGAGAAAGAGTTTTCCCAGGACTACTTTGATGCGACCGATGGGCTTGCTGCTGCCGTATGCCATTTTTACCAGCAAAGTAGTGCTTTGGGTGGTGCTGGAAAAGCATCGAGTTGGGAAGCGTTTATTAAACAGAACCCGAACAGGGTTAAGTGATTAAGCCGGCAAAAGTTGGCTTAATCACTTAACTCTCCAACTCCTCAAGCATTTGTTTTGCCGAATCGTGTAGCGGTTTTTGGCGCATGCGCCACACCAAATATCCGGCATAACCACTAGTAAACATAACTGAAAAAAATACAACCTGATAAATGATCACTTGTCGCCACGAACTTGAATCGACACCGAACGACTCTGACAATACATTGCCTAAGTCAATCAGCAAGACTGAAGGCAAAACCAATAAGACTCGCTTTAGATTCAGCCGATAACGCTCCACAGCCTTTTGCAACAACACCGTTAAGGGCACAGAATAATCCACATCGCTGAACTCCCGATGCAATTTTCTAAATACCAAGGCAAACAAGGCAAAAGCAACCACATAACAAACTCCTGCAATTTTCCGATTGATATCTTGATTGGAAAAAAACACCATTAAAACATACCCAATAGCCATTGCCAAGTATATCCACCTAAAACTGCCCATTACCTTAAGGTTCTTCGAATCTTCATTTTTTAATTTTACTATAAGGCTATCCATATTAATAGTGCTTCTATTTTGTTCAACCACATCCTTGTTACTGTCATCTAGATTACTCATAACCACCTCCTTTCATGCTAATTCTTAAATCTTCCTTTACTCTATGGATTTTTACCCTAACATTGGGCTCGGTTATACCAATTACATCGGCGATTTCCTTTGTTGAAAGCCCTTCGAGCACTAAGCCCATTAGTGCCTTATCAATTACGGACAGTTGGTTCAGATGCACCTGTAATTCTTGAAACCTATTCTCCTTGATAAGTGCCTCATCTCGCTCATCATCTAGCAAACTTTTTAGATTCGAAGTTTCAATATCAACATTCAGTTTCATTCGCTTGTACTGTTTCCCCGCAAATGTTAACGAAGTATTCACAGCGATACGGTATATCCACGTGCCAATCTCAGAATTTCCTTTGAAACTCTCGAGGCTTTTCCAAATGTTGATAAGCACTTCCTGGTACATATCCTTACAATCCTCTTCCGATGGAGCATACGATTTGCATATACGCAGTATCCTCCCTTTATTTTGCTCAACAACCAGCTTAAAATGGTCCTCTTTGTTAATCATAAAAAAACTAGTTTTTACTTATTAGTTTTTTGAAAGTATGATTTGTTACAAAAACTAATTGAATAATTATATGCAATCTTTCACACAGAAAATATATTACTGTTATTCAAAGCATTAAGTTTTTGTCAATAAAAATAAAAATCTTATTAAAAAACATCGTAAAATAACTCATTTCTTTAATTAACTTGTAGTTGAATATTTTGAATTCAAAAAAACGAAATTAACACTTTAAAAATTGCGCATATCAGAATCCAAAAGCACCATAAAGCTAACCTATAAACTTATTGCGCTTTTATGCATTTTGAGTTGGAGCACTCGTTGTTTTGCTCAACTACCAATTAATTCGACAGATTTAAACAGAATATCGCAGAAAAAAGTGCGAAGTCTTTTAAAAAAGCAACAATTGGACGGAATAGAATTCTTTAGCGATTTAAAACCATCGTGCTATAGCGAGCAGGACTCTTTTACGTTTAGTTTCCATAGAAGTTCACAAACTATTAGAGAGAAAATCCAAAACGTTTGGTACAAATTAAAAAGTATTAAACCACGCGACGAGTATCGGGGTAGAATGGTCACATTTGGGCTCCTATACTCCAGCAAAACGGATAGAGTCCTATACAATGACGATGATTACCAAGGAATTGAGGAAGGCGAAATTATCTACTTAAACCTTAAACTTCTAGGTGGTATTAAGAATATTGCTGTTGCACTTGAAGTTACAAAAATTGATGATGAAAACAAGACCATTCAACTATGCTACTTAAACAATGGGATGACAGAAGGAACCCAGCAAATAAAACTGGCTGAAAATACCGAAGGGAACACTGTAATCTGCCAGGAAACTAGATATAGGAATCTATCAAAATTTAGAGAAAAATGGATATACCCACTATTTCATCAAAAAGCTGTGAATGAGTTGCATAAAAATTTACGTATGTTGATAGAAACAACTCCGAACTAATAGAAAAATAATTCTTGAAGTTTTGTTTTTATTAATTTTGCATTAGAACTTATTAACCACACACAACATAAAATGAAAAAAATATTATTCTTCTTGTTTGGAATCCTTATACTTTGCGGATGCTCCAACAATAATGAATCGGAGGTTTATTTTACAGACCAAATAACACCCGAAGGCTTCATGACGGTTTACGATAAAATCTCAAAAGAACTCGAAGGTAAGGTTGGCGTTAAGGTTCATTTTGGCGAGGAGGGGAACACTTACTATGTCAAGCCCGAACTATACAAAAACATTGTTCTTGATTGCAATGGAACATTTATTGAAACAAATGTTCTTTACAAAAGCCCCCGTCAGCAAACCGAAAGCCATATTGCCCTAGCAAAAGGCCACGGTTTTACTTATGCACCAATTGACATTTTGGATGCTCCTGGCGAAATTTTAATTGAAAACGTTGAGGGTTGTCAGCATTATAACAAGTTTTACTTTGGAAAAAATCTTGACAACTACAATTCGTTCTTAATCATATCGCACTTCAAAGGCCATGGCTCATCGGGGTTTGGTGGTGCAATAAAAAATATCTCGATGGGTTTCGCCACCCCAAAAGGTAAGTTGGCAATGCATAGAAACAATTTCCCTGTTTGTGAGCACAACCGTTGCACTAACTGCGATAGTTGTGCCTTGGAATGCCCTGCTAATGCCATTACCACTAATCCGTTTAGCATTGATGTGGAAAAGTGTACGGGTTGTGGGAAATGCATAGATGTATGCCCTAATGATGTACTACGGTATCCAAAAGATAAAGTGGATATCCAAACGGTTTTCTGCGAAAGGCTGGTTGAATATGCAAAGGCAATTCTTAATCGCCATGAGAAAATGGTTTACATCAATGTTTTGGTTGACATCTCCACTTCATGCGATTGTTCCAGAAACCCAGGAAAACCATTTGTGCCAAACATTGGCATTCTGGCATCAACCGATATTGTTGCTATAGAAAAAGCCAGCCACGATTTGGTGGCCAAAGCGCATGGTTGCAAAGACCCTTTCATTGAGACAGTAAAAACAAGTGGATTACGCCAAATTGAATACGCATACGAACTTGGCATGGGCAATAAAAATTACAAACTCATTAACTTAAACACAAACGAAACAACGGTTGTAAGAACAGAGTAATTTTATCAAAATAGCTAACTTTGCAAAAACTAAATACACAACAATGAAAATAGCAGAAATTCACACCCCAAAAGGTGTTATGAGAATTAAATTCTACGAGGAAGATGCACCTAATACCGTGGCTAACTTTGTAAAACTTGCAGAATCGGGCTTCTATAATGGACTAGCATTTCACCGCGTAATTCCAAATTTTGTAATTCAGGGTGGTTGCCCTTTCTCAAAGGATATGAAAGACCCTAGAGTAGGAACAGGTGGTCCTGGCTATAAAATTGACTGCGAGTTAACTGGAGGAAACCAATATCACGACCGTGGTGTTCTATCAATGGCTCATGCAGGGCGCAATACAGGTGGTTCTCAGTTTTTCATTTGCCACGGCAGACAAAATACTCAACACCTAGACCGTCAGCATACGTGCTTTGGTAAAGTTTACGAAGGACTTGAGGTAATTGACGAAATTCGGGCTGGTGACAAAATTGATAAGATAGTTATTGTTGAAGAGTAGTATTACTCCCACATTATTTCAAACTAAAAACGCTGACTTCAAAATCAGCGTTTTTTATTATCGGTTACTTTTTACTTCCAAACAAATGTAAGAACCCTTTATAAGGGCCATAGTCAAACTCCCGTCCATCCCAACCTTTAGCCTCAATAATAAAGAAGTAAACACCATCGGAGGCAATGGCTCCAGTACCTTTAACTTTTCCATCCCAACCATCCCACTCCCTTGGGTTACCAGAGTGCTCATAAACCAATCGGCCTGAGCGAGTAAAAATCTTAATGCTAAAAGATTGTATCGATTTGATATTCTTTTCGGGCTCTATAAATTTGAATGTGCTGTTTGTACCATCGCCATCGGGTGAGAACACATTTGGTATTGCTTCGGGGCTAATCTTTGCTGAATCAACTTTCACCTCAAGTTCTACCGAATCCTTGCAACCGGAACTTGTATTAACCACCAAATGTTTCACCTTAAAATAAGCTGGTCGCAACAAATCCTTAGGTGGAAATGACTCAACTCTGTTGGCAAACAAGGAACTATCGCGCCAAATAGTATTATAATCGTAGTCTAAACTCGATTTCTGTCTCAGCAAAAACCAGTATAAGGAATCGCAGTTAACGGAGGAACTTTCCATTCTCAACTCAAGCAGTGCCTCATAACCATCACTGGAGTTACTATTGTAATCGGCCCAAGCCCCATCATTATTAACCTGCACTTTCTGAATCGCTTTAGCAGCAATAGCATTAATAGTTGGAGTTTGAAGGGTTAATACTCTTCCAAAAATATTTGTTATCTCTACGGTATACGTTGAGTTATAAAGCGGCGCGGGATTCTGTATGGTTTGTCTTAGTGTTCCACTTTGCGAAAATTCAACTCTCGATTCCGACGCCTCCCACTCTACCTGTTTAAAGTATCCTTTTCCGTATGTATTATTCTCAGGATGCGAGTTAACCCTCGACAAATCGTAGTAAACAAACCTATCGTATTCAATATTGTACGAAACGGGAGATGAAACTGCAGTTAATATCAAGAACTGACATTGACTATCGGCATCAACCCTACTTAAAACAACATTATCGGTAAATACCCAGGCCGTAAAGATTTCTATAGAATCAGTGTTATCAGTAACAACAACCCTATAGCCACCTTCTGCAAGATTAGTTATTTCAGAAGAAACCTGATTTGTTTCTGTATGGTATAGTTCGAATCTATTTGCAGGAACAGTTACGTTTGGATTGTACTTATACCAATTAAAAGTTGATAAATTCGATGTAGTATGCTGTGCTTTTAATGTGCCTGTATTTCCGAAGAAAGTAAAAATTGAATCCTGCTTTGTAGGATTTATTACGTACTTGGTTAAATCGGCCCAATTACGCCCAGGGGCAGTTAACTGCGCAAATGAACTTATCGACCACAAAAGGAGTGGCAAAACCAGAATATGTCTATAATTCAATCGTTGCATTGTTTATAAAAATGGACTACAATATTAACGAAATATTACGAGATTGTTGTTTTGCGACTAGATGATTTGATGGAATTTATGATAAGAACACTGTCGAAGTATTGGAAAAACGGATTGGTGGAGTAATATTTGAGACAACATAGCAGTCCATTACTCCATCACTCCAAATTATTATCATTCTATTCTGATTTAATGTTAATAACAATACAGCTCTATTTTTGTAATACTTAATGTAGTGGTATACTTTTGTGGCAGAATTCAGACAGAAGATTTCAGACAGAAGATTTCAGATTAGAATTTATACAATCTCCTTCTTTGTGTCTAGCGTCTAATGTCTAGCATCTGAAATCAAATTTACAATGCAGGATTATTTAAACGAGTTGAGCGAAGTTCAACGTCAAGCGGTTACAACTACCGAGGGGCCTAGTTTGGTTATTGCTTCGGCAGGTTCGGGGAAAACTCGCGTACTTACATTTAGAATTGCACATTTGCTAACCCAAGGAGTTCCGCCTTGGTCAATCCTTGCTCTTACTTTTACCAATAAGGCAGCCAAGGAGATGAAGGAACGTATTGGTAGAATTGTTGGCGAAAAGGAAGCCTCAAAACTATGGATGGGTACTTTTCACTCAATATTCGCCAAGATTCTTCGTAACGAAGCTGAAAAACTAGGCTTTGTAAAGACTTTTACCATATACGACACGACCGATTCAAAAAACCTTATCAACCAAATAATTAAAGAATTAAAACTCGACCCTCAGGTTTACAAAGCCAGCGAGGTGTTAAGTAGAATATCATCCGCAAAAAATAATCTTGTTACACCTCAAGCATACTCAAGCAATAGCAATATTCTTGCACAGGATGCGAAGAGCCGCAAATCCGAAATAAACAAAATTTATACTCTATACGCTCAGCGTTGCTATAAGGCTTCAGCAATGGATTTTGATGATTTACTGCTGAATGTAAACATACTATTCCGAGATTTCCCAGATGTACTGGAGCATTACCAGCGACGCTTCAGGTATATTTTGGTTGATGAGTACCAGGATACCAACCTTTCGCAGTACATGATTGTGAAAAAACTGGCAACAAACCACAGAAATGTGTGCGTAGTTGGCGACGATGCTCAAAGTATTTACTCGTTCCGAGGTGCAAAAATTGAGAATATCCTAAATTTCCGTAACGATTATCAGGACTACAAGCTGTTTAAACTGGAGCAAAACTACCGCTCCACTCAAACCATTGTTAACGCTGCAAACAGCGTAATTGAGAAAAATCAGAAACAGATTAAAAAAGTTGCATACTCCGCCAACGATGTTGGTGAAAAGGTAAAACTTCTACAATCATACACCGACCAGGAGGAAGGATTTCTTGTTGCATCAGAAATCATTAATATAGTTCAGCAAAACCACTGCAAATACAGCGATATTGCTATTCTTTACCGAACCAATGCTCAATCGCGTATTTTTGAGGAAACCCTGCGCAAACGCAACATTCCCTACAAAGTTTATGGGAGTTTATCGTTCTATCAGCGTAAGGAAATTAAGGATTTGCTTGCTTACTTTAGGCTAGCAGTAAACCCTAATGATGATGAAGCGTTGCGACGTATCGTAAATTATCCTGCCCGCGGAATTGGCGATACCACTATGCAACATCTGACCGAACTTGCTAATCATAATGGGATTAGCCTTTGGAATGCTATTCAGAAACTACCCTCGGTTAATAGCGGAATCAAAGGCCCAACCGTTAAGAAACTGATGGACTTTGCTGGGTTAGTCGGTAGATATCAGGCTATGATTTACAGCGCTGATGCTTACGAAACAGCCTATGCAATTGCGAATGGCTCTGGAATCCTGAATGATTTGAAGTTAGACAAATCGCCCGAGGGTATTTCACGCCTACAAAACATTGAGGAGTTAATAAACGGTATTCGCGAATTTATAGATTCCCGCAAGGAGGAAGGTGAAGAAGGCACCGTAACATTGGTTGATTACTTAGAAAATGTTGCGTTGCTAAGCGATTTGGATACCGATAACCCAGACGACCGCGATAAGGTTAGCGTTATGACAATCCACTCCTCAAAAGGTTTGGAGTTCGATTATGTTTTCCTAACGGGTTTGGAGGAAAATCTATTCCCGTCGAGCATCACAACTCAATCTACAGACGATTTGGAGGAAGAACGCAGATTGTTTTATGTTGCCATTACTCGTGCTGCAAAAAAAGTTACCATTTCGTACGCTCAAACCCGATACAAATGGGGAACACCAAACAACTGTACTCCAAGCCGATTTATCAATGAAATTGACCAGCAATACGTGGAATCATCGGCCGATATTTCCAATGTGTTTAGAGGAACACAAACCGAAAAGATTAATCCCTTTGCACGGCTAAATCAACCCTCGAAAACAAACACATTCTCCAGTGGTGGATTTCAGCAAAAAACGACCGCGGCAGCACCTTCTACTCCTAAAGGAAACCTAAAGACTGTCCTCCCCGATGCATTTAAGGAGGGAATGAACGTGTATCACGAAAAATTTGGACAAGGAAGAATTTTAGCAATTGAAGGCGAAGGGCCAAACAAGAAAGCAACAGTTTCATTTGATGTTGCTGGACAAAAAAATCTTCTACTTAAATATGCCAACCTAAAGTTGGTTGAGAACTAGAAGATATTTTCGAAAAACCGCCGGCATAATCGCCTAAATTACTTTTCTTTGCATAAAATTTAGCAAGCAATGGCTAACAATAAATACTGGATATCACTAAACGACTTTGCAAGGCGAAAAACAATTGAGGTTAACGTTGGAGGAACACCCCTTGGAGGTAGCAATCCAATTAGGGTTCAAACAATGACCACCACCAACACCAACGATACCATTGCAACTGCCGAGCAGTGTATTCGTGCTTTTGAAGCTGGTGCTGAATATGTCCGAATTACTACACAAGGAGTTAAGGAAGCTTCCAATCTGGAGAATATCAAAAAGGAACTTATAAAAAGAGGATATAATATCCCATTAGTAGCCGATATTCACTTCAACCCTTCGGCTGCTATTGAAGCCGCCAAACACGTTGATAAAGTTAGAATAAACCCAGGCAACTTTGTTGATTCCAGGGCCAAATTCGAAAACGTAAACTACACCAACGAAGAGTATGCAGTTGAACTTGCAAAAATTGAGGAAAAACTTATACCTCTTATTAGCCTTTGCAAGGAACGTGGAGTTGTAATGCGAATTGGAGTTAACCACGGTTCTCTTTCTGATAGAATTATGAGCCGATATGGCGATACCCCCGATGGAATGGTTGAATCGGCGCTTGAATTCTTGCGGATTTGCAGGAAGTTAAAGTTTGATGACATCGTAATATCGATGAAATCGAGCAACACAAGGGTAATGGTGTATGCAGTACGTTTGCTTATAAACAGGATGGATGCCGAAGGTATGCACTACCCCCTACACCTTGGCGTAACCGAGGCCGGCGATGGCGAGGATGGTCGTATAAAATCGGCCGTAGGCATTGGCACTCTGCTTGCCGATGGCATTGGCGATACAATCCGCGTATCGCTCACTGAGGAGCCTGAATATGAGATACCCGTTGCAAAAAAACTGGTGGAGTATTACAACAACCGCAAATCCAACCCAGCAATTGAAGATATTAAAGAACTACCATACAATCCATTTGAATACAACCGCAGAGAAACCATTTCCGCAGGAAATATTGGGGCAAACAATCCACCTATCGTTATTGCGAATATTAGCAATCAAACCATTTTCAACGAGAAAACACTTAATAACTGGGGATGGTTTCTGAATACACAAAGCAATAGATGGGAAAGAAAGGATGTTGCAGCTGATTATTTCTTTGTAGGTGATACACAGATTGAAACATCAATCAATGCAGAACAACTACCAATTATTCAGAGTTCCAGTATCATATCAATTGAAAGTTTAAAACAAGGAGTTAATAAAAACTATCAATTGATAAAATTAGACTACTCCGATTTAAATAATACTGCCAATATAGAATTGCTTAAGAAAATAAATGCAACAATCATTTTAAGCACAAACAATAGCAATGGATTTGCAGAACAGCGTGCGGCATTTATAAAACTTATTGAAAATGGAATAAAACTACCTGTAATTGTGCACAGGGAGTACTCCGATGACGACAAGGAAAATCTTCAACTAAAATCGGCATCAGATTTTGGGGCTTTACTTATTGATGGTTTGGGCGATGGTGTTATGCTTACGGCACCAAAAATTTCCGATAGCGATATTTGCTCCACGGCATTTACCATTCTGCAAGCCGCTCGCACACGAATTTCGAAAACAGAGTACATCTCGTGCCCAGGATGTGGGCGAACACTATTCAACCTACAGCAAACGCTTCAAAAGGTAAAATCCACCACTGCGCAGCTAAAAGGTCTGAAAATTGGCGTTATGGGTTGTATTGTGAATGGCCCTGGCGAAATGGCTGATGCCGACTACGGTTACGTTGGTGCTGGCCCTGGTCGCATAACACTGTACAAAGGGAAAGAAGTTGTAAAAAAGAATATACCTGAGGAGAATGCCATAGAGGAACTTATCAATGTGATTAAGGAGAATGGCGACTGGAAAGAGTGATTCTCTCTTTAAAACACTAAGTAGCCCCGAGTTTTATATCGGGGCTATTTAATTTACCTACAATCAACTCTAATAAATATTTACAGAATTAAAAAACTATCCATTCGCCTTGCCCCTCTTAAGCGATGCCCAAATTCCCACAACACTTAACACCGCAAACACAACAAATATTGCCCCTATTGCCCAAATAAACTGCTGATGATTGCTTGGCTTTATAGCATCTTTCCCTATATAAACCTGAATTATTAATGCCGCAATACCCATGCTTAACATCTGACCAGTTAATCGCATTGTACCAACAGTTCCCGAGGCCAATCCTAAAAAGCGCTTGTCCACCGAACCCATAATTGAATTGGTATTAGGCGAGGAAAATAGCCCAAATCCCAAACCTAAAACCACAAGGGTTACAATCAAATATAAAGTTGATGTGCTAGCGTTCAACGGCACAAGCATAAGCAGCCCAACTGCCGATATTCCCATTCCCAAAGATGCTAGAATTCGGGGGTCGGTTTTGTCGGATAGTTTACCAGCCCAAGTTGCCATAACAGCCATAACAATGGGCTGTGTGACAAGTATCATCCCAGCCTCGCGAGGGGTTAACCCTTTTATATACTGCAAGTACAGGCTAAGAACAAAAGTTACAGCAAATGTTGTTGCATAGTTTATTAGTGCTGCTAAGTTTGCAAAAGCAAACAGTTTATTTGTTTTGAATAGGCTGATGTCCAAAACAGGCGATTTTACATTTAACTCAACCCATACAAACCAAATTAATCCTGCCAAACCTAACGCAGTTAAACCAACAGCCAACATATCTGGAAGTTGTGAAAAGCCATACATAAAAACAGTCATTGCTGGTATGTATATCAATGTTCCCAAATAGTCGAAACCCTCGTTCTTTGCCTCAGCCCACTCGTGCCTTATCGCAATACGGGTTGCTATTGCCGAGGGCAAACCAATAAGAATTGGAACATAGAATAAACTATGCCAATCGAACCAAGAGATAAGAAATCCGCCAATTATTGGAGCAGCCGAAAGGCCTATGTAAACAGCTGTTACATTTAACCCTATAGCCTTCCCTCGCTCCGAGGGGGAAAAAACAGATGTTACCAACGCCATACCTGTAGCAAAAACCATTGAACTACCTATTCCCTGAATAACCCTAAATACAATTAATAATGTTCCAGAGGTAGATAATGCACAAAGTGCAGAACTAATCACAAGTAAGATATTACCCCAGAAGAAAACTCTTTTACGACCAACAATATCGGCCAGTTTACCTATTGGCACCAGAAAAACTGCAGAGGATAGCAGGTACGACATTGCCACCCAACTCATCTCTACCGCATTCAAATCAAAATCTTCACTAATTTTTGGCAAAGCCAAATTAACTGCAGCACCAATAAATGGTGTGATAAACGAGGTTATCATCACTAAAACCAACACCAAACTCTTACTTACACTATCCTTTTGCATATACATTCAATTTTGCGGTGCAAATGTAACAATTGTAAAAGTCATAACTTTTGAAATTCGACTCAATAATATTCCCAATAATTAATTCAGGTTAAAAAATATTACAAACCACAGAATGTTTTATAAAAAGTATCTACCTTAGCAATTGATTTTACAACTTGTTGGAATAAATGGCTAAGATTCTGGTAGTGGACGACGATTCCACCTTTTGTTTAATGCTTAAAACCTACCTTACAAAGCAAGGGCATCAGGTTAATGAGGCTTTCTCGTTCGATGAGGCCAGCAGGCTAATTCGTGCAAATAAGTACGATGTTGTGCTGTCGGATTACAGGTTACCTGAGAAAAGTGGATTGGATGTTTTGGTTGAAGCAAAGCGAAAATTACAATCGACCGTTGTTATACTAATGACAGGGTATGCCGATATCCGCCTTGCGGTTAATGCCATTAAGCAGGGTGCTTACGATTATGTTACCAAACCCATAAATCCCGATGAAATTTTAGCGGCCATTAACAATGCATTGGCATCGTCGGATTCCCAATCAAAACAAACCGAAACATCAACACAAACTGATGGCTTTAATTTTATTAAGGGAGATAGTGACTACAGCCAGCAGGTAAATAAATACATCAGCATTGTAGCACCAACCAACTTATCTGTTATTATTCACGGCGATAGCGGTACAGGAAAAGAATATATTGCCCGACAAATTCACCGCGAGAGCAAACGAGCCAACAAGCCATTTGTAGCCATTGATTGCGGAGCTTTACCCAAGGAACTTGCGGCAAGTGAATTCTTCGGGCATATTAAAGGGTCGTTTACAGGAGCAATTTCCGATAAGGTTGGTCAATTTGAGGTGGCCAATGGAGGAACCCTTTTCCTCGATGAAATTGGAAATCTACCCTATGACGTTCAGGTAAACCTACTAAGAGCAATACAGGAACGCAAAATAAAACGAATTGGAAGCAGTAAAGAAATTCCTGTTGACGTAAGAATTATTGTTGCCACAAACGAGAATCTGCTCGACATGGTTAATCGCGGCACCTTCCGCGAAGACCTTTATCACCGACTAAACGAATTCGCAATACGAGTTGCCCCGCTCCACGAGCGAAAATCGGACCTGCTGATATTTGCAAGAACATTCCTCGACCAAGCCAACCGAGAGTTAAGTAAAACTATAAACGGCTTCAGTTCTGATGTAATGGACATCCTGATGAACTACAGCTGGCCTGGAAACCTTCGCGAATTAAAGAATGTTATTCGCCGAGCAGTTTTGCTTGAGCAAGGCTCAATGATTTCTTTAGTTAGTCTCCCTTCTGAGATTATCCGCAAAGAAAACCACACCTCAACCGACTTCAAAAAACCCGAAGTAGAAAACCTTAAGGATATGAAGGAAAAAGCCGAGTACGAATTAATAATGGCAACTCTGGAGAAAGTCCGATACAACAAAAGCAAAGCCGCAGAGTTACTCGATATCGACCGAAAAACTCTTTATAACAAGATGAAACAGTACGGTATTCCATACTAGCATTTTGCTTATAGGTTTATTATCAACATAAAATTTACCCTTGCAAAATCATCTTTTAAAGTTTAGCTTTGCAGAAAATTGGGACTGACTTAACCTTTTTCGAAACCCTCTTTTTTATTTGGCACATTTATTCTACATTTAACACACAATTCACAAATAATGGATTACAATACACAGCGCAAGAAACTTGTTTTACCAGAATACGGAAGACACATCCAGCAAATGGTCGATTACATTGCTGGAATTGAGGATAGGGATGAACGTAACCGTTTGGCTAAAGCATTAATTGGGATTATGGGAAACCTTAACCCTCATTTACGCGATATCAACGATTTTAAGCATAAACTTTGGGATCACCTTTTCATAATGTCCGACTTTAAATTGGATATCGATTCGCCCTACCCAATACCTTCGCTTGAGGAGTATATGGAAAAACCTCAACAAATCCCTTACCCGAACAATCCTATTAAGTATAAACATTACGGGCGTGTAATTGAGTTGATGATTGAGAAAGCCATTGAAATGGAAGAAGGTCAAGAAAAGGATGCGCTTAAGCAACTTATTGCTAACCAGATGAAAAAAGCCAACATTGCTTGGAATAAGGATTCTGTTATTGATGAGGACATTTTTAGGGATATGAAAACGCTTAGCAATGGAAAACTTGAAATAGCTCCAGGCTTAAAACTGGTTGATAACAGAGATTTCAAAAATAAACGTCCAAAACACCAACAGCATCAACAACACCGTAAACGATAAAATAACACTATGGCTACATTCGAGGTTTATGGGGGCAAGCGCCTTAAAGGCGAACTTCACCCACAAGGAGCAAAAAACGAGGCACTACAAATTCTATGCGCAGTACTTTTAACCCCAAAGCCAGTAACCATAAAGAACATTCCCAATATCAGGGATGTAAATAAGTTGATTGAGTTGCTCCAAGGCATGGGAGTAGATGTTAACCGCAAAAGTCCTTCGGAGTGTGTTTTTCAAGCCAACAACGTTAATATCGATTACCTTACAACTGAGGATTTCAAAGTAAAAGCAGCGGCTATTCGCGGTTCAATAATGGTTGTTGGACCGTTACTTGCCCGTTACGGTAAAGCGTATGCTCCTAAACCCGGTGGTGACAAAATTGGTCGTCGTAGGCTGGATACTCACTTCCTTGGTTTTGAAAAGTTAGGGGCTAAATTCAACTTCGATTCTCAGGATAATTTTTTCACCATTGAGGGGAAAAATATGAAGGGTGCCTATATGCTCCTCGATGAGGCCTCCGTAACAGGAACTGCAAACATCCTAATGGCTGCTGTACTAACACCTGGTAAAACCACCATTTTCAATGCAGCGTGCGAGCCTTACCTACAGCAATTGAGCAAGATGCTTGTTAGTATGGGCGCGAGAATCAACGGTGTAGGCTCAAATCTACTTACCATTGAGGGCGTTGACAGTTTAAACGGTTGCGAGCACACCATTCTACCCGATATGATTGAGATTGGCTCGTTCATCGGACTAGCAGCAATGACCAATAGCGATATTACCATTAAAAATGTTTCCTATCAAAACCTTGGAATTATTCCCGATGCGTTCCGCCGAATGGGAATTAACTTTGAGGTTATTAATGACGATATACATATACCATCGCAGGAGCACTATGAGATTGATACTTTTATCGATGGCTCAATCCTCACCATTGCCGATGCTCCATGGCCAGGACTAACTCCCGACCTACTTAGCGTATTCCTCGTAGTTGCTACTCAGGCTAAAGGTTCGGTGCTAATTCACCAGAAGATGTTCGAGAGCCGTTTGTTCTTTGTGGACAAACTAATTGATATGGGTGCTCAAATTATTCTTTGCGACCCACACCGCGCAACTATAATTGGTCACAACCGCCAGGTGAAACTTCGCCCAACCATAATGACTTCGCCCGATATTCGCGCCGGTGTTGCGTTGCTAATTGCAGCCCTAAGCGCCGAAGGCAAAAGCGTAATCCACAATATCGAGCAAATTGACCGTGGCTACGAAAATATTGATGCACGGTTAAATGCAATTGGGGCGGATATTAGAAGGATAGGATAACACCAAAATATGTGTCAACAAATAAAAAAAATCAGCCAAATCAAGGTTGATTTTTTTTATTTTATGCCCTTTAATTAAAATTTCATTTCTAAATTCCACAATATTAAAAAACTCAAAACTCTACTACTATGGAATGCAAATTTATTGAGGTAACAGAGAAAAATGGCACCAAAATTCTTTTAAACGTTTTACACATTGCTTGGATTGAGCCAACAAAAGATGGAGCAAGTATCAAGTCAAATCTAGTCAATTACTCATTCCCTCGAAATGTTAAAGAATCGTATGAAGAAATCAAAGCATTAATTGAAAAATAAAGCCCAAGCCTAACTAAATTTAAACTGCTACATTTCAAGAGGAATAATTTCATCTCTTTAGTTAAACTTTCACTTAAAAATTCACTCTAAAAAGCAAAATCTAAACCCGTTAACCTATGAAACATATTTTCTCTAGCGTCTTACTATCGCTTTTAATACTCTTTACAGGTGGGGCTAAAGCCCAAACCGACCCCATTGTTCAAAAAATCATAGAAATTGGGCAAACCGACAATCAAACAATGCAGCACTTGGATATGCTAGCCAACCGAATTGGTGGAAGACCTATTGGCTCTGCAAACTACGAAACGGCTGTTGTTTGGGCTGCACAGCAATTCAAGAATTGGGGAATGGAGGTTATTCTTCACGAAACAGGCGTTTTGCCAATTGGCTTTAACCGTGGCCCTTGGTTCGGACGACTATTAGATGAAAATGGAACAATTCTGCACTTCGCAACACCCTCATACACTGTTGGCACAAAAGGCGTTCAGCGCGGACACGTTCTAATTGAGCCCAAAACCAAACGCGAATTCGAACGGATGAAAGGCAAACTCAAAGGCGCATGGGTTCTTGTTTCTGGAAAAAGCAACGGTTGGCCAATAGACTACTCGGACAAAGGAAATATTCGACGCGACTCAATAATCGCCCAAAATGCTGAGATTGAAAAGAAAAACGATGAAATTCGTCGCGAGAACTGGATGAATAGAAATGGCCAGCAAAAGGAACTTCTTCCCATGATTGAAGAACCAGGTCTGTTCTACAAACAAATGGTTGATGCAGGTATTTTTGGTATTATACAATCAAGTCCTGTTCCTATAACTGCCCTTTACGACAGGAAAAATATCGACAAAATGACCTGGGATAATTTGCCCAAAGTTCCAGATATCAAACTCGACGAGCATCAGTATAAGATGATTGAGCAAATGGCGAAGGAACGCAGATACTTCCAGTTGGAGTTTGATATACGCAACCATTTCCGACCAGGGCCTATCCCCTACCACACAGTAATTGGAGTAATTAAAGGTACCGAATTCCCAAACGAGTATGTTATTATGGGTGGTCATCTCGATGCATTTGATGTTGCAACAGGCGCAGTCGATGATGCTTCTGGAGTTGCCCCCGCAATGGAAGCAGCAAGGATTATTATGAAAGCCGGAGGAAAGCCCAAACGCACAATTCTTGTTTGTCTATGGTCAGGCGAAGAATTTGGTCTTTTGGGTTCAACCGCTTGGGTTGAGGGCAATACCGATAAGATGGATAAAATATCTGCGATGTTCAACCGCGATGGAGGCCCAACTGTTCCAACTAGTATAACTGTTCCAGAAGCAATGCTAAATGATTTTGAAAGTATCTGCAAACCAATAAATGGAATTAATACAAATTTCCCATTCGCAGTTCGCAAAGCAACTCCTCGCCCAAAGCCTAAATCGCCGGGTGGTACCGATACTGCACCATTTATTGTTCAGGGAGTACCTACATTCCAATTCGGTACTGAGGATATAAATGGATACGATTTTAGTTACGGCGAAATTTGGCATACCGAACGCGATACCTACGATAAATGCCCTGCTGAATACTCAAACCACACATCTATTGTAACGGCAATTGTAGTTTATGGTGTTGCAAATTTAGACCACCTACTATCGCGCAATGGTCTTTTTGCTCCCGATGAACCTGAAAAACCAAAGGATGATGGCAAAAAGGGAAAGAAAAAATAGTTTTTAAGAGTTAGAATAAAGATGAATAGCGTATCAGAACAGATACGCTATTTTCGTCAACCCCTCAAGGGTTTAAAACCCTTGAGGGGTTGACTATTCCGAACTAACTTTCTTATTCTACCTTCTATTTCCATTCCTTTTCCTACCTTTGTGCCATTTTGACGCAAACAGCTAATTGGAACAACTTTTGATTAAATCTGTTTGCAAAAAAAGAACCTTGATAATCAAATAAAAAACTACATATTGCGCTATGAGCAAGAAACATAAGCATAACGAAGAGATGGCAGAGGAGAAAAAAACTACCGAAGGAAATGATACTCAAACCGCACAGGCGGAAGAGAATATCGCTGTTGAGAATGAGCAAACCTCTCAACCTGAGGCCGACAAAAAAGAAGAAACTGTTGATTTTGCAGGTCAGTTTGAGGATATGAGGGACAAATACCTTCGTCTTTCGGCCGAGTTCGACAACTACCGAAAAAGAACACTCCGCGAAAAGTCCGACATCTTAAAATATGGTTCGGAGGAAGTTTTAAAAGATTTACTTCCTGTTGTTGATGATTTAGACAGAGCCCTAAAAGTAATAGAAACGGCCACCGATATTAACGCAGTTAAGGATGGACTATCGTTAATTGTGAACAAATTCAACGAGTTCCTAAAATCGAAAGGCGTTAAGGAAATTGATGCTGTTGGACAGGAATTGAATACCGATTTGCATGAAGCTATCACAAAGTTCCCTGTTCAAGACGACGCACAAAAGGGGAAGATTGTAGACGTAGTTCAAAAAGGATATATGCTTAACGATAAAGTAATGCGTTTCTCAAAGGTAGTAGTGGGCGAATAAGCGAACAATTATCATGACAACAAAAAGAGATTTTTACGAGATACTGGGTGTTAGCAAAAATGCCAGCAAGGAGGAAATAAAAAAAGCCTACAGGCAAAAAGCCATTCAGTACCACCCCGATAAAAACCCCGGCGACAAAGAGGCAGAGGATAAGTTTAAGGAAGCCGCCGAGGCATACGAGGTTTTAAGCGATGACAATAAACGCGCCCGATACGACCAATTCGGACATGCTGGAATGGGTAGTTCAGGAGGTGGTTACTCCCACGATTGGAATATCGATGATATTTTCTCGCAATTTGGCGATATCTTTGGCGGTCATTTTGGCAGTTTTGGAGGATTCGGCGGGTTTGGCGGTGGCGGAGGAAGAGGCGGACGTCGAGTTGCTCGTGGTACCGATTTACGCGTAAAGGTTAAACTAAACTACTCCGAGATTGCAAATGGCGTTGAGAAAAAAATCAAGGTAAATAAATACGTTAGCTGCAACTCTTGCAGTGGCACGGGAGCCGAAAGTTCATCGGGATATACAACCTGTTCAACCTGCCGTGGCTCAGGGCGTGTTACTCAAGTTGTAAACAGCATTTTTGGCCAAATGCAACAGGCCACAACATGCCCAACCTGCGGAGGCGAAGGCAAAACCATAATCAACAAATGTAAAGCCTGCAGCGGCGAGGGTGTTGTTCGCGACAGCGAGGTAATTACCATAAACATTCCTGCGGGGGTTGCCGAAGGTATGCAACTGAGTGTATCGGGCAAAGGAAATGCAGCCCGCAGAGGTGGTGTTCCGGGCGATTTACTAGTAATAATTGAAGAGGAGAAACATTCTGAGTTAATTCGCGATGGTAACGACCTCATATACAACCTAAGCGTTAGCATCCCCGATGCTATTCTTGGTGCTCCCATTGAGATTCCCACAATTGATGGAAAAGTAAAAATCAAGATAGAACCCGGAACCCAACCTGGCAAAATTTTGAGGCTAAGAGGAAAGGGGTTGCCCGAGGTTAACAGCTACAACCGTGGCGATTTGCTTGTTGCAATAAACGTTTATATACCAAAGAGCCTAAGCAAAGACGAAAAAGCAATTATCGAAAAGATATCGAAGTCGCCAAGTTTTGCTCCCGATCCAAAGGAACAAACATCGTTTTTTGAACGAATGCGAGGATATTTTGAGTAGTTGAAGTCTTTTTCATAAATCACACAAAATGAGCGGTTACAATGAATTATTCGAATTCGTGTACCGCTCAAACTTTTTTTAACAGTTTAACGATTTTGAGATTTAATTAAACTTTTACCTTTGTTTGCGTCTTAAATAAAAAAGATAAAAGATTTTCGAAAAATGTAACAAATCAAAACTTATTAGTCTAACTCTTAGAATTAACAAATAATACATTAAATTTTCCCAACTATGAACCTACTAGAAGCACACGGTATTGAAAAACGCTATTCGGGCCACCTTGCGCTCGACGATGTTAGCATTATGGTTCCTAAAGGCACCATTTATGGACTGTTAGGACCAAATGGTGCAGGAAAAACAACCCTTATTAGAATTATCAACCAAATTACTGGCCCCGATAAAGGCGAGGTGCTTTTTAATGGCCGAAAACTTGAAGCCAACGATATCTACAAAATAGGATATCTGCCCGAGGAACGCGGATTATATAAAAAAATGAAGGTTGGCGAACAAGCCCTTTTCCTATCTCAACTCAAAGGTTTGAGCAGAAACGATGCAATGAAACGCCTCAAGTATTGGTTCGAGAAATTTGAGATTCAAAGTTGGTGGGATAAGAAAATTGAGGAACTATCGAAAGGTATGGCTCAAAAGGTACAGTTTATGGTTACTGTTATTCACGAGCCCGAACTGCTTATATTTGATGAGCCATTCAGCGGTTTCGACCCAATAAATACTCAACTTGTAAAGGACGAAATTCTTGAACTGAAGAAGAAGGGAACTACCATTATCTTCTCAACCCACAACATGTCAACCGTCGAGGATTTGTGCGACCATATCACCCTTATCAACAAGTCAAAAAATATTCTTAGCGGACAAATTGATAATGTGAGGATGAACTACGGTAGCAACATTTTTGAGGTTGGCTACCGCGGCAATTACGATGCTATTGCAAGTAACCTTGGGGGAATGTTCGAGATTATAAACAATAACATCGAAAACGCTGTACCTAAACTACAGGTTAAAGTTTCAAACCCAGCTGAAAGCAACAAGTTACTCCAAAGCATCCTCCCTCATACCGAAGTTGTATCGTTCAACCCAGTTGTACCAAGCATGCACGATATCTTTATAAAAGTGGTAAGCGAGTACAACAAAACTCACGGTTTATCAAATAACTAATTCATCAATCTAAAAAAATAAGAGTAATGAAGCAGATATATCTTATACTCCAACGCGAGTTTATGACAAGGGTTAGAAAAAAATCATTCATCATACTAACTCTGCTTACTCCATTTTTCTTTGCTGCAATGATGGTACTTCCATCGTACCTAGCAACAATGGAAGATACCGATGTTAAAAGCATTGCAATTATTGATAACACTGGAAATTTTGCCGATGCAGTTCCTCAAACTGAGTATTTAAAGTTCAGTTATATCACCGATACTCCTGTCGATAAATTAAAAAACTCCTTGGAAGAATCGGGATATTACGCCCTACTTGCAATTGATAGCACATCGGAAAAAATCACACCAAGGCTCACAATCTATTCCACAAAGCAACCTTCAATCGATGTAATATCGCATATTGAGAATTCACTTGAGAAGGAGATAGAAACCCGCAAGTTAAAGTCCTACAATATCGAGAATCTTGATAAAATTCTGGATGATGTAAAAACCGAGGTTAATCTCCGCTCGATTAAGGTGACTAAGGATGGCGAGGAAAAGGAAAGTAGCACCCTAATTACCATGGGAATTGCATACATCCTTAGCTTCCTTATGTACATGATGGTTCTGCTGATGGGTAACCAGATTATGCAGGGTGTTATTGAGGAAAAAAACAACCGTGTTATCGAGGTGATTATTTCGTCAATCAAACCTATAAACCTGATGTTGGGTAAAATTTTCGGTTTGGCATCGGTTAGCCTACTACAAATCTTTATTTGGGTGGTTCTAACATTTGGACTAGCAACCGTTGGACTAAGTTTTATTACCGAGAAAGGGCAAAAAGCCAACATTGAGCAAGTAAAGACTGCCCAGGATATGATGGGACAGCAAGGCATTGATACAGCGACAATCCCTACCGATATTGAACCTAGCGAGGGTGAAAGTTTTATAACTGCACTTAAAAATCAAAATTTCGTACTGATAATTGGAGGTTTTATTTTCTACTTCCTAGTTGGATTTTTGTTGTATGCTGCGCTATACGCCGCGGTTGGTTCGGCTGTAGAGAACATTACCGACACACAGCAACTAGTTTTGCCAATAACGCTTCCGCTTATACTTGCTCTATTTGTTATGATTAGCGGAATAAAATCGCCCGACAGTCCTTTGGTTTTCTGGTTCTCAATGATTCCATTCACATCGCCAGTGGTTATGCTTACCCGCTTGCCCTTTGGAGTACCTGGCTGGCAACTAGCTCTATCTGCATCACTCCTAGTTATCACCTTTATAATTGTTACAATTTTTGCAGCAAAGATTTACCGTGTAGGTATTTTGATGTACGGCAAAAAGTACACCTGGGCCGAAATGTGGAAATGGATGCGTTATAAAAACTAAACTAGATTTCCATAAAATAATTTGAAAAGCGAAGAATCTAGCAATAGATTTTTCGCTTTCTTTATTACAAATTTTTCGAGAATGACTGAATCAAAAGAAAAACTATATAAAGCAATAGAACAGCACTGCGAGGGCGATTCAACTGGCCACGATTGGTGGCATATTTACCGTGTTGTTAAACTGGCGCTTAGAATTGGGGAGCAAGAAAACGCCAACATCGAACTTGTTGAGATTGCCGCTCTTATGCACGATTTGGACGACTGGAAACTTTCTTCCGATTCTGAAAATTACCCAAATGCTCGGAAACTTCTTAAAGAGAACGACTTCGACCAATCTACAATTGATAGGGTTATTGAGATAGTTGAGCAGGTTTCGTTCAAGGGGGCTGGGGTTGACACAACCCCTGGAAGTATTGAGGCAAAGGTTGTACAGGATGCTGACAGGCTCGATGCTATAGGTGCCATTGGTGTTGCCCGTGCTTTTGCGTTTGGCGGTTCCAAAGGTCGACCATTGTATGCTCCCGAAGTTGAACCGCAAATGCATCAATCCTTTGAGGAGTACAAGCAATCCAAGGGGCATACAATCAACCATTTTTACGAAAAACTTCTGCTCCTAAAGGATAGACTCAACACAAATACTGCGAAGGAAATCGCCACCGAACGCCATAAGTTTATGCAACTGTTCTTGGACCAATTCTACAAAGAGTGGAATATATAATGAATGTGAGGAAGGAAACGAAGTTAGAGGAATGTTTATTCTCTTACTTAATTAATCGGATATACTTAGTCTAATATAAAATATCTTCAAAAATGAATATCGCAATTATCGACCTTGGCACAAACACTTTTAACCTTCTAGTTGCCCAAAGTAACGGAAACGGAAAGTACAACATCATTCACGAAAGCAAGCATCCTGTAAAACTTGGCGAAGGCGGATTGACACAGAAAATAATTACCCCTGCGGCTTGGCAACGCGGAATAGATGCCATCGACAAGCATATGCAAACAGCCAAAGGGCTCTCTGCTGAGAAGTTCTTCGCTTTTGCAACTTCAGCCACCCGCGATGCTTCCAACGGAAAAGAGTTTGTTGATGAAATCTACAACCGATTCGGGCTAAAAATTGAGGTTATTGATGGTTCACGCGAAGCTAACTTAATATATAAAGGAGTTCGGCAGGCCATTGAATTGGGTGATGAGTGCAACCTAATCGTCGATATTGGTGGAGGTAGCAACGAAATAATTCTAGCCAACTCAAAGGAGATTTTCTGGCTAAAAAGTTTCGACTTAGGGGTATCGCGCCTAATGCAGCTATTCAACCCTTCCGACCCAATATCGAAGGAGCAAATAATTGCCATTGAAAACCATATCAGGAAGGAAATTGAACTTCTTTTCGTTGCAGTAAAAAAACACAAACCCACAAGAATGGTTGGGAGTTCTGGCTCCTTCGACTCATTTAGGAATATCCTTGAATTTGCTGGTAAAATAGAGTTATCCGATAAAACCTGGGCGCAAATACCAATGCAGGAATATGTAAATCTGCACAACCTATTCATCAATTCAGTTCGCGAGGAGAGGCTTAAAATCAAAGGGCTTGACCCAATCCGTGTGGATTTAATTGTGCTTGCATCAATATTTGTGAATTTTCTTGTGGAGCAGTTCGAAATTAAATCGATGCACCAATCGGAATATGCGTTAAAGGAAGGCTTTTTGAGCGAACTATCGGAAAGCATTCAGTAAATACAATTGCTATAATCCGTTTTTTGGTTAATTTTACCCATCAAAGGTTAAACCTAACTGGTTAACCTTTAACCTTTAATTATTCAGATATGTCCAAAATACTAGTAATCGACGACGAAAAAGCTATCCGCAATACGCTTAAGGAGATATTGGAGTTCGAAAGTCACACTGTAGATTTAGCCGAAGATGGCGCTGCTGGAGTTGAAATGTTTACCAACGGTGGTTACGATATTGTTCTTTGCGATATTAAAATGCCGCAAATGGATGGTATTGAGGTTTTGGATAAGCTGCAGGAGCAATCTAACGATACTCCTGTGATTATGATATCGGGTCACGGAAATATTGACACCGCTGTTGAAGCAATCAAAAAAGGAGCTTACGATTTTATTGAGAAGCCCCTCGACCTAAACCGACTACTTATTACAATCCGCAATGCCACCGATAAAACTACGCTAATTCAGGAAACTAAAGTCTTAAAGCGAAAGGTTAACAAAGCATTTGATATTGTTGGGGAATCGCCTGCAATTACAAAGGTAAAGGATATGATTGAGCGCGTTGCTCCAACCGAGGCGCGCGTTCTTATTACAGGACCTAACGGAACGGGTAAAGAATTGGTATCGCGCTGGTTGCACGAGAAAAGCAGTCGCGCTGCAATGCCATTCGTGGAGGTAAACTGCGCCGCAATCCCTTCGGAATTAATCGAGAGCGAACTATTCGGTCATGAAAAAGGAGCTTTCACCTCTGCCATTAAGCAACGTAAAGGAAAATTCGAGCAAGCCGATGGTGGCACACTATTCCTCGACGAAATTGGCGATATGAGCCTTAGCGCCCAAGCGAAAGTTTTACGTGCTTTGCAGGAACACAAAATCAGCCGCGTAGGTAGCGATAAGGATATCACCGTGAATGTCCGTGTTATTGCCGCAACAAATAAAAACCTAACCAAGGAGATTGAACTCGGAAACTTCCGCGAGGACTTGTACCACAGACTCAGCGTAATTATTATTCATGTTCCAGCATTAAACGAAAGGTTGGAGGATATTCCTCTACTATCGGCTCATTTTAACGAACTAATTTGTGGAGAGTACGGCATACAGCCAAAACAAATAACCCCCGATGCCATTGATGAACTGAAAAAACTAAAGTGGACAGGAAATATACGAGAACTACGCAATGTTATTGAACGTCTGATTATTTTAAGCGACAAGGAGATAACTGGCAAGGATGTAAAAGCGTTTGCTGGACCAGCGTTTTAGAGAAATAAAATTCTCCCTAAATAAAATCAACGCCCGAATGGTTTAAAACCCTTCGGGCGATTGACATTACTTAATAGACTTCAAGTACTCCTCCGTACTTAAAATCTTCGCATAACTTCTTAATGTAGCAAGCGTTGAAAGGTGCACCATTTTAGCGGGGATTGTTTCGTTGCCCCACTTTAAATCTTTAGTAGCACAGGCATCGTCAATCAATGTAACATTAAACCCGTAATCAGTACCAGCTCTAACGGCAGCCTCAACGCACATTTGCGTTTGCATTCCACAAACAACGAGTTTTGAAACCTGCTGACCACGCAGATATTCATACAATGGAGTTCCAACAAATGAATTAACCGCTGTTTTTGTAAAAACCTGCTCGCCATCAATAGGTTTTACCAGTTCATTTATAGCATCTTTCTCAGCTGATTGATGCTTAATAAAAACCACTAACCATCCTTTGGCTCTAAACTCAGCAATAATTTTGGCTGCATTTTGTGCAGCAGGAATAGGATTTACCAATTCCGATTTTCCACCAGCAAAGTAAAAATCCTGAATATCAACCACAAGTAAGGCCACCCTTGAAGTGTCTGGGATATTTGCCTTAACGATTATTCCCACAAAAATCAAAAGAGATAGAACTACTATTTTTTTCATAATCATTTGATTTTAATTACATATAAAAACAAAGGTAACCAAAATTGGCTACCTCTGTCCTACCCTTAACCTATTAACTAACTTTTAAAAAAGAAACAAGCATTACTACTGGAAAGGGACTCATCGAATTGTTCCTCGTACAACTTAATGTCGAGTTGGTCAACAAAAACATCGTAGAACGTGATTATTCCTTTGGGGCAAACCCTCGGATTATCGTCCTCGAAAAAAACAACCTGATGATTGAACCAATACGGATTACTGGTCATTAGCAACTCGCCAACCAGACTCACTTGCTTATGTGTTTTTCCGTAAAACATATTGGTTTTTATTTCTTATCTAAATTAGCAAACTCCAATATGCTTGTCAAATAAGTTATAGGTTTTTGATGATGATATTAATCACTAATTAATTAAAAATGAGTAAGGCATTGAAATGCAGAGAAGTAAAGAAACAAAAAACTCCGAGAATAACTCTCGGAGTTTGGGTGGAAGACCGGGTTCGAACCGGCGACCCTCAGAACCACAATCTGATGCTCTAACCAGCTGAGCTACATCCACCATTTTGCGGTTGCAAAGGTAAATATTTTTTCTAAAATTCAAACAAAAGATTTAATCAATTTAATTTTTTTCAGATTAATTGCAGAAATTAAACATCATCTGAAAATATTAGCATTCGCATCTAAGTTTTTATACTTTAGCTTGAAATTGATAGAGAATTGAACATCTCCTTAAAACTCAATAAAACAAACGCTCTACAATCCTACCAAATCATTCGATTTTTGGGGATTATTGCCATTAGCATAGCTATGGTAAAACTTTCCGTACCCCAAAGTCAAATTGGGCATTACGAAATGTTACTATTCCTTACAAACCTTCTTGCAACATTTTGGATAACGGGGATGATTCAGGCATTACTTCCGCTTTACGGGAAATTCCAAATCGATGGGCAAAAATCGTCAGTACTATTCAATGCATTTATTCTAATTACAGGTTTATCAGTACTTTCTGGCGCCATTGCATTTTTAATCAAAGGGCTATTGTTTAAAGTAGATGGCATTGCAAGTTTACCATTCTACAACCTTGTAATCCTATACCTAACGCTTAGTACCCCAACATTACTCATAGAGTATATATATCTTCTAAAAGACAAGCCCCGGCAGATGATTATATATGGAGTTATTACTCACGTACTGCAAGTTCTGCTTGTTATTGGACCTCTCTTAATCGATATAAATATTGAATACTCTGTTTACGGACTCATAGCGATTTCTGCAATAAGGATAATTTGGCTAATCATTTTAATTTATAAAAACTCCGCATTAACAATCAACAAGGAGTTTCTTAAAGAACACACAAAGCAAGGATTTCCTTTAGCGCTAAAATATTTAATAAGCAGCTCTGGCACATATATCGACCAGGCCATTATCACAACTCATTTTGATTCAGCCACATTCGCCATATACAGATTTGGAGCACGCGAAATACCTTTGATTGTACTTATGACTACTAGTTTAAGCACAAGTTTGCTTAGTGACTTTAGCAACTCAGTGCAACTAAAAAGCACTCTCAAAGAACTCAAGCAGAAGTCGCTTCAGTTAATGCACCTATTATTTCCTCTGGCAATCCTTACAATACTTTTGAGCAAGCCTCTCTTCCCAATTATTTTTAGTCCGGAGTTTGCCGAAAGTGCCAATATCCTAATGATATATGCGCTGATAATTACAAGCAGGGCAATATTCCCTCAAACAGTTACAATGGGACTACAGCGCAACGGGATTGCACTTCTCGCCTCAATAGTTGAAATGGTTTTGAACATTGCCCTCAGCCTATTACTACTAATTCCTTTTGGAATTGAGGGTGTTGCTATGGCTACCGTTATTGTATATTTATTGGAGAAAGTATTTTTGGCATATTACAATCAAATCAAATTAGAAATTCCCTTTAAAGAATACACACCCGTTAGGCCTTTCATACTATACAGCGTTGCAACTATCGCTGTTTATTGCATCGCAAGGTTTATTATTTAATGAGAGCTCAACCCTATTGGTAATCATAAAAACAATTACTTTTGTATAAAATTTCGGAGATATGGCAGCCCTAGAAAAAATTCTGGAAATCAAAACCCAAATAAGGCATAGGATGAATGGCGAGGTGGCCGACAATATGCGTCGCGAGGGGATTATTTACAAGGTTAACTACGGCGTATCAATCCCAGAACTACAACAGATAGCCAAAGGCTTTAAGGGCGACCACGAACTTGCGTTGGAACTTTATAACGACGAAATCCGCGAGTGCAAAATCATCGCATCAATGATTGATGACCCTGCGCTGGTTACTGGCGAGCAAATTGACGACTGGTCCAACGAATTCGACAACCCCGAGATTGTGGAGCAGGTTTGCGGAAACTTAATATGGAAATCGGAGTACGCGCTTTCGCGCAGCATTGAGTGGTGTCTAAGCGACGATGAGTTGCTCCAAAAAGCAGGGTTTATTATGATTGCTCGCAATGCGTCGAACACTGATATTAAGGAAAGTATATTTGAACCATACTTAGGTATTATTGAGAACCTAGCCGATACTATTTCCGGCATAACCCAAAGTTCAATAGTATTCGCTCTCCGCGAAATAGCCAAACGCAGTCCGAAGTTAGAACAACTAGCGCTAAAAACCGCCCAGAACTTAACCGAATCCGAAAATGAAATTGCAGCATGGATTGGCAACGAGATTATTTTTGAATTTAGCGACGATAACACTGACGAATTGTCATAATCAATTTCGGGCACATCATTTGAATAATTCATCACATCTTAAATTTTAAATTATTGCTATGGATTTTTTTCGTTCTTCAAATCCCGCTTTAACCGACAAGGCATTTAGCGGGTATGGCTCTTTTGCAGGTTCCGAAACTATGACCTACAAAGGAACAATGAATAAAACATTACTAATGTTAGCGCTTGTTGTTCTTGGTGCTGCATTTACATGGAGAATGTTTTTTGAGAGTTTAAATCCGTCATCGGTATATGTATGGATGCTTGTAGGCGGCATTGGTGGATTTATCACATCGCTTGTTGTGATTTTTGCTCCAAAAACATCACCTTATTCTGCACCAATCTACGCTGTGCTTGAAGGTTTATTCCTTGGTGGAATATCGGCATACTTTGCTGCAACCTATAGCGCAGGTATAGTAATACAGGCTGTTGGGTTGACTTTTGCCACATTCTTTTTAATGCTTTTAGCATTCAGAACAGGAACAATCAAAGCCACTGCACGCTTTAAAACTGGAGTATTGGCTGCAACTGGGGCCATTGCGCTTATGTACTTTGTATCGTTTATTCTAGGATTCTTTGGAATTAACATTGGATTTATACATAGCAGCGGAACCTTCGGCATTATTTTCAGCCTTATTGTTGTTGCTGTTGCTGCATTGAACCTAATTCTTGATTTCGACTTCATTGAAAAGGCATCGGCTGCACGTGCTCCAAAATACATGGAATGGTACGGTGCATTCGGGCTAATGGTAACCTTAATTTGGTTATACATTGAGTTCCTAAAACTGCTATCGAAAATTTCGCGTCGATAGTTAAAGCAGTTAACTGGACTGCAAACTGGAAATGTTTTTCGAAAAATATTATCAAAGGTTTGATATTTAAATAATAGTTAATAACTTTGCAGGCCATTAACAGAATTAGAAGTTAAAAGATAAATACAATGAAAGAGGGAATACATCCACAAAATTATCGATTGGTGGCATTCAAGGACATGTCGAACGAGCATGTTTTTATCACCAAGTCGGCTGTTAATACCAAGGACACAATTACCGTTGACGGTGTTGAGTATCCATTGGTAAAAGTTGAAATTTCCAACACTTCGCATCCATTTTATACTGGTAAGATGAAGCTTGTTGACACCGCTGGTCGCGTTGATAAGTTCATGAACCGCTACAAAAAGCACATGGATAAAAAGTAATTAGGAATACAAAAACATTTAAAAAAGCTCTGTAACAAGAGCTTTTTTTATTGCATTACGTTAAGGTTGTTCCTCAGGTTTTAATAAATTTGCAATGGCAGACGCTAGGCATTAGACACAAGATTTCAGACTAAAACCAATAAATAAATGGAACGGAGCTATATACTTTTCGACGATATTAGAAGGGAAAATCTTCTACCGTTAACATTCACTCGTCCAGTGGCCGAGATTCGTGTTGGAATCCTCACAATCACTGAAAAGTGGAAGCATTATTTGGGCGATAGTTGTTCTTTCCTTACCAAGGAGTACCTTTCCGAGAAGTACCCAATGAACACAACAAACACCGAGCTTTTACTGATTAATGGCGGTGTGTGTCCGGATAAAAATCTGGTTGATGCAATTCTGAAACTAAAAGCAGGCGATGCGTTAATCTCCGAAAATTGCGTAATTGCTGGCGTATTAAGGTCTGTTCCAAAAAACAACCCATGCATTTCCGATTTCTACAATACAACAATTTATAACAACAGCGTTCTTCAAATATCGAACCCTTGGGATATATTCCGATTTAACGGCGAAGCCATTGAGCAAGACTTTGAACTCCTGACAAAAAACCGAAAGTCGGAACCAATATCATCTACCAATACAACTCTAAATCCAGCAAGAGTATTTATTGAAAAAGGGGCCAGGGTTGAATGCTCCATTCTTAATGCAGAAACTGGCCCAATATACATTGCTAAGGATTCCGAAATAATGGAAGGTTCAATAGTTCGTGGGCCTTTTGCCCTTGGCGAACATTCTGCCTTAAAAATGGGCGCAAAAATCTACGGTCCAACTACAATTGGCCCACACTCAAAGGTTGGCGGAGAGGTGAACAACAGCGTAATTTTTGGTTACTCCAACAAGGCGCACGACGGATTCCTAGGCAATTCCGTAATTGGGGAATGGTGCAACCTAGGTGCAGACTCCAACAATTCGAACCTTAAAAACAACTACGCTGAGGTTAAACTCTGGAATTACACGCGAAAAAGTTTTGTTAAAACAGGATTGCAATTCTGCGGATTAATCATGGGCGACCACTCAAAATGCGGTATCAACACAATGTTTAACACAGGAACAGTTGTTGGTGTGAGCGCCAACATCTTTGGTAGCGGATTCCCTCGCAATTTTGTACCCTGTTTTTCTTGGGGTGGAGCTAGCGGCTTTACAGTTTATCAACCAGCCAAAGCTTTTGAAACAGCCGAAATTGTTATGTCTCGCAGAGATATTAAACTATCGGATATTGACAAAAAGATTTTGCTTGAAGTTTTTGAGCAAACCAAGGAGTTCCGTAACTTTTAATCAGTTCAGTTTTTATTCTCAGCCTAGAACCTGACATAACTGTTTGGCACAAGGATTGACTTATATGTATTCCGATAAAATTTTGCGGGATTAATGACACATTGTCACAACTTTGTTTTTATTTAAATTGATATGAGAAAAAAATACAGCATACAGGTTTTAAACCAACTTATGAGCGACGAGAGCGATTCGGAAGTGAATTTTATTCCAATTCTTGCCGATGACAGTACCCCCGAGGTAAACTCATCGGACATACCCGATGTCATCCCAATTTTGGCATTGCGAAACACCACGCTATTCCCTGGAGTTGTGATGCCTATAACCGTTGGACGCGAAAAATCTATCAACCTTATCAAAAGTCTTCCATCAAAAAAGAAGATTATTGGGGTTATTTCGCAGATTGATGCAAAGGTTGAAGACCCCGAAAACAACGATTTGTATAAGATTGGAACCATTGCCCACGTGCTGAAAGTACTGGAAATGCCCGATGGCAACACATCGGTTATTTTACAAGGGGTATCGAGGTTTGAGGTAATTGACTACCTTGATAATACTCCATACTTTATGGCAAGGGTTAACATCCTTTCGGATATCCTGCCCGACGAGAACGACAAGGAGTTTAAGGCGATTGCAGGTTCAATTAAGGATTTAACAATCAAAATTATCAACCTATCGCCACATCTTCCTCAGGAAGCATCGTTTGCCATTAAGAATATAGACAACAACAAGCTGCTTATAAACTTTATCTGCTCCAACAGCGAAATTAAAACGCCTGACAAGCAGAGTCTGCTTGAGAAATCGTTACTCAAAGATAGAGCCTCGCTCCTACTTGAATTTCTGTCCAAAGAGGTTCAAATGCTGGAGCTAAAGCACGATATTCAAACCAAGGTTAAGGTCGATTTGGACCAGCAGCAGCGTGAGTACTTCCTTCAGCAGCAAATGAAAACCATTCAGGACGAGCTTGGAGGAAACCCTGTTGAGCAGGAAATTGGGGATTTAAAAGAGAAAGCAAAGCACAAAAAGTGGAGCAAGGAGGTTGCCGAACATTTCGACAAAGAGGTAACCAAACTAAACAGGATGAACCCAATGGCTGGCGAGTATTCAGTTCAGCTAAACTATGTTCAACTTTTGCTTGACCTACCTTGGAACGAGTACACTGCAGATAATTTCGATTTAAAACACGCTAAAGAAATCCTTGACGAAGACCACTTTGGTTTAGAGCAAGTTAAGGAACGTATACTTGAGCATCTTGCTGTGCTTAAACTAAAAGGCGATATGAAAGCGCCAATAATCTGCCTCTACGGCCCTCCGGGTGTTGGAAAAACATCGCTTGGTAAGTCTGTAGCTAGAGCTTTAGGAAGAAGTTACGCACGGATATCGCTAGGCGGCATGCACGATGAGGCCGAAATACGTGGTCATCGCAAAACATACATTGGTGCAATGCCCGGTAGGATTATCCAAAGCATTAAGAAGGTTAAATCGTCGAACCCAGTTATCATTCTCGACGAGATTGATAAAGTTGGAAAGGATTTCCACGGCGACCCTTCATCGGCATTGCTTGAAGCGCTAGACCCTGAGCAAAACTTTGCGTTCCACGACAACTACCTTGAGGTGGAGTTCGACCTATCCAAAGTGATGTTTATAACCACTGCAAACACAATATCTACAATTAGTCCAGCCCTACGCGACCGTATGGAGATGATTGAGGTTAGCGGCTATAGCTTGGAGGAGAAGGTTGAAATTGCAAAACGTCACCTGTTACCAAACCAAATCAAGGAACACGGCTTGGAGGAAAAACAGGTTCTGCTAAACGACAAGATAATTGAGACCATCATTCAGAACTATACACGCGAGAGTGGCGTTCGGAATCTGAACCAAAAAGTTGCAAAGGTTGTTCGCAGCATTGCCAAAAAGATTGCGTTTGACGAAAAACATAACTCCAAACTTACACCAAAGGACACCGAAACAATTCTTGGCGTTCCCCGATACACTAAGGAACTTTACCAAGGAAACGATTTAGCAGGAGTTGTAACTGGCTTGGCTTGGACCGAAGTTGGCGGAGAAATCCTGTTTGTTGAAACAAGCCTTAGCAAAGGGAAAGGTAGCTTGACAATTACTGGAAACTTGGGCGAAGTAATGAAAGAATCAGCAGTGCTGGCGTTGGAATATATTAAATCGCACGCCGACAACCTTAACTTGAGTTCAGATATATTCGAGAAGTGGAATGTTCACATCCACGTTCCCGAAGGAGCCATACCAAAGGATGGCCCATCGGCAGGTATTACCATGGTAACATCGCTTGCATCGGCACTTACACAGCGTAAGGTTCGGAAGAGCGTTGCCATGACTGGCGAAATCACTCTACGAGGAAAAGTTCTCCCTGTAGGTGGAATAAAAGAGAAAATATTAGCCGCTAAACGTGCAGGAATTACCGAAATTGTCCTTTCCGATGAGAACAAAAAAGATATCTCCGAAATTAATGCTCAATACATAAAAGGGTTGAAGTTTATTTATGTTGACAGCATTATGGAGGTGCTAAAGTACGCCCTACTCGATGAGAAAGTAGATAAACCCCTGAAATTAGAATAGATATATCATCAATAGCATTAAGGCTTAGTTCTGAGGACTAGGCCTTTTTTTCTAATAATTTTGGAGTATCGCCGTATTAAATCTATTTTTGCTCAATAAAAAATCCTTTATGTCAACTATCAAAAATACTATTAAACATCTCCCAAATGCCATCACATTGTTAAACTTGGTAGCTGGGTGCTTTTCTATTGTAGCATCGTTCGAAGGACAACTTGAGGCGGCTGGTTTGTTTATTCTAATTGCAGGAGTGCTCGATTTTCTTGACGGATTTACCGCAAGGCTTATAAAAGCCTACTCGCCTTTAGGTAAAGAATTGGACTCTCTCTCCGATGCAGTTAGCTTTGGTGTTGCCCCATCTATGATTCTTTTCCAACTGATGAAGCAAAGTCTAGGTATTCCACAGGGCGAAGGATTGCTGGATGGACACTGGTTATTGGCAATTCCATTTGTAATGGCCGCATTCTCATCGTTACGCTTAGGAATTTTCAACCTTGATGAGCGCCAAACATCATCGTTTATAGGACTTCCAACACCTGCCAACGCTTTTCTGATTGCTGGATTGGTTTTTGGATTGGATAGTACCTGGAGCGGTCTTTACAGCTCAATTACAACATCAAGCACAATAATAATTGCAATAGTAGCAATACAATCGTTCCTGCTGGTTTGTGAATTGCCAATGTTCTCGTTGAAATTAAAATCGTTAAACCCAAAATTGGCCTACAAACAATTCATCCTTATAGGCGGAGCAATTGCATTTATTGTAATATTCAGGAAAGCATCCTTATCATTCATCATTCTGTGGTATATTTTACTATCAGTAGTTTTTTACTTTGCTGATAAGATGTTTAAAAATGATAATCAATAGCCTTTATAAATGGTAAAAATGCCTTAATTTTGTCAGCATAAAACCCAACAAAGATGAAATTTCACGCAGAAATCACCGTAATGCCTTTAAAGGCTCTACTCGACCCTCAGGGAAAAGCAGTAAATGCTACTTTACACGGAATTGGATACAACGAGGTATCGAATGTTCGTATTGGAAAGCACGTTAACCTTGAAATTGAAGCCGCAACTAAAGAGGCTGCCATTGAAAAGGTTACCGATATTTGCTCTAAAGTTCTATCGAATCCTGTAATGGAGGGATTTGAAATTCACTTGACAGAAGTAAAAGACTAACTATTCACCGTTAGTTTTACCTCTAATAATTTCTGCCTGTTTCTTTATGGATTCCTTGTGAACCAACTGAAGCAGGCTTTTTACGTACTCCTCATCCAAGCCAAGTTTTTTCCCACACTCAATTCTAGACTGTAAAATGCTCTCCCATCTACGTAGTTCAAAAACCGTAACGTTCCTATTTCGCTTATACTCTCCAATTTGCTCAACCAAACGCATTCGATTTGCCAGCAACTCTATTATTTGCTGGTCAATTGAGTCAATCTTATTCCTTGTTTGTGCAAGGAAGTCAACAAAATCGTCACTCGACGATGATATATCGTGAAACGTTAAGGCATTGATTAAATCCGTAAATTCCTTGGGGGTTAATTGCTGCTTGGCATCGCTCAACGCCACAGGAGGATTGGGATGAACCTCAACCGTCAACCCATCGAACGATAAATCTAAAGCATGTTGTGCTATCTCGTGAATAAGGCCTGCAAGACCAGCAATATGACTAGGGTCGCAAATAACTGGCAGATTTGGAAAACGGCTCTTTAAATCGATAGCAAGTTCCCACTTTGGGATATTGCGTAAACGAGAGCGTTCATAAGGGTAAAAGCCCCTATGAATAGCCGCTAACTTTGTTATTCCTGCTCGGTGAAAACGCTCAATGGCTCCAATCCAGAGTTCCAAGTCGGGGGTAACAGGGTTCTTTACCAAAACGGGAATGTTGGCATCCTTTAAAACTGCAACTAACTGGTCTACAGAGAAAGGATTTGCAGTTGTACGAGCACCAACCCAAACCATATCAATTCCATACTCAATGGCCTTTTGGGCATGCAACGCCGTAGCAACCTCAGTAGTTACAAGCAAGCCAGTTTCTCGCTTAACCCTCTGTAACCATTTTAACCCAACTTCTCCTGCACCTTCAAAACTGCCTGGCCTAGAACGAGGCTTCCAAATTCCAGCCCTAAACACTTTAACCTTTCCTTCCTTGGCCAAAGCATGGGCAGTTTCCATAACCTGAATTTCACTCTCGGCACTACATGGTCCAGCAATTAGTAATGGCTGTAATAAACCATTGTACCAATCTGGTATTGGGGTAATATTTAGTAAACTATTCAAAACAATCGATTATTTGGTGTAAAGGTATATAGATTATAGTGACTTATTAGTTATACAATAAAAATTAGGAGCAACAGGCTAAAATTGCTCCTAATTATTCGGTTTAACCTTATTATTTGGTAAATGCTAATCATTAAATGTAAACATTGCGCCTTGCAAATTTAAGCATTTTCCTCGGGTTGCTTTTTTTCCCAGTGCTTAATGGTCCATACACTTAGCTTGTAGCTGATGTACATAAGCACAGGCCAACTCAGCAACCATAATATCTCCGATATATACTTCATAACATAATTATTTTAGTAAACGTGCGATTCTGACTTCATCTCTTCCTCATCTATCTGCTTAACATTGATGCTCTTCCAAGCATACCAGATGTAAGCCACAACAAACGGAATTAGCAACGACACAAAACTCATCACTGTAAGGGTAAACTTGCTCGATGAACTATTAAAAATGGTTAGCGAGTGCTGCAAATTGAATGTTGAAGGGTAATACGCAGTGTTGTTCCAACCGGCTATTAGGAGCAGTGCCAGTACTGCAAGAACCGTTCCTGCACCAGTAAACCATATCCCTTTGGTATAGTTGGATATTAAAGACTTAGCAATACCCCAAAGCACAAGCAACACGCCTACTAAGAACACTATCAGAACGACAGGCATCTGAATAAAGTTATGCAGGTACTTGTACTTGGCCATAAACACTGTTCCATCGGCTGGATTTACTGCAAAACCATCGCGCAACATCAACCAAATTGTAAAAACTAGGAATAGCACAACAAATGGTAAAGCGTTGTATAGCAGATGTTTCTTTGCACGTTCGAAAATCGCATTATGGTTAACGTGATTCATAAAGTAAAGGATTGCCAATGTCCGCGCTAAAAAGAATACCGTTAAGCCAAGTGCAAGGTTATGAAGGTTAAGGGCAGCCTCCAAACCATGCCAAGGTGTTTCCCACGATGAGATAACGGGGTTACTGGTATTGGTCAAATTCATCTTATCCACAGAAAACATTGACCCTGTAAAAAATGTTGCCACGGCTGTTCCAAGCAGAATTGTACCAAGCAAACCGTTGATGTAAAGGAAAACCTCGTAGGTTCGCTGACCCAAAAAGTTATTGGGTTTACTTCGGAACTCGTACGAAATTGCCTGAACAATAAAACAGAATAGTATGGCCATCCAAACCCAATATGCTCCGCCAAAACTAGTTGAATAGAACAACGGGAACGATGCAAAGAACGCTCCACCAAAAGTTACAAGCGTTGTGAAGGTAAACTCCCACTTACGTCCAAGTGCATTGATAAGCATTGTACGCTCCAATTCGGTTTTTCCGAGGGTGTAAATTAACGTTTGTCCGCCCTGAACAAAAAGCAGAAAAACCAACAATGCACCAAGCAGCGATATTATAAACCACCAGTAATGCTGCAAAAAGATATATGTAGTATCAACCATAGCTATTTACCTCCCTCTTTAGGTCCAATTTTAATTTGCTTGAACATTATGCGCAACTCCGCAATTAGCAGAGCGGTGAAGATTGTGAAGAAAAGGAAGAAAGTAATTTGTACTGCGCTAGAATCAATTCTGGAAACCGCCGCTACTGTTGGCAAAATATCCTGTATTACCCAAGGTTGACGACCAACCTCTGCAACAATCCAACCAGTTTGACTGGCTATGTATGCAAGCGGAATCATCAGTATTGATAAACGCAAAATCCACTTATTGATTTTAAACTGACGGAAGTAAACCAAGTAAAGTATTAGCATAAAGAAACCGATAAACAGGAATCCTAAAGCTACCATAATATGGAAACTATAGAAGGTTAGCGGAACGTTTGGGATTATGCTCTTGGGATTATTCAGATATCCATACCCAAAGTACTCAAAATTATCGTTAAGTATTGCTCTATAATATGCTACTGCTGCAGTATCGTTGGCATCTTTTGCAGCAGTGTAATCGGCAAGAGCCTTAATAGCGATTTTACCCCGCTCAATCTTCTGCTCGGCAGAAAGGGCAACCTTTTCAACACCATTTTTATCGACATAGGTGTAACCGCCCTCAACAATATCCTTTACTCCAGGTACAAAAGCATCGCCACTGCGATAGCCAAGGAACGATAACATTTTGGGAATCTGAATACGGAAAATGTATGGGTCCTTATCATCGTCGTGCTGTTTTCCGGGTGTTAAAGCGCCAACTACTACTAGCGGAGCACCCTCCTGCCCTTCGTACAACCCTTCCATGGCTGCCAGTTTCATGGGTTGTTTTTGGGCAACCTGATACGCTGAACCATCGCCAGTTAAAGCAAGAAATATTGATGTTACCAATCCAAAAACTGCCGCTACAATTATGCTTCGCTTAGCAAGCAGAATATTTCTGCCCTTAAGCAAATACCATGCGCTAACACCAATCACAAATATTGCAGCGAGCACATACCCTGAAGTTATTGTATGCAAAAATTTGTTTATAGCAACTGGTGAGAAAAGCACCTCCCAAAAATTGTGCATCTCGTTACGCGCCGTGTCAGGGTTGAAGTACATACCGGCAGGATACTGCATCCAACCATTGGCAACGAGAATCCATAATGCAGAAAGATTTGCTCCAACCGCAACCAGCCAGGTTGAAACTAAATGGAACTTCTTGCTAACCTTATTCCAGCCAAAGAACATCACTGCAATAAAGGTCGACTCCATAAAGAACGCCATAATACCCTCAATGGCCAATGGAGCTCCAAAAATATCGCCCACAAACCACGAGTAGTTGCTCCAGTTTGTACCAAACTCAAATTCCAGAAT